>Ga0315274_10010479_pt1 | contig 13349 bp, 13 predicted proteins | sample YL17G02_20_MG_FD_203700 | JGI IMG/M metagenome (GOLD analysis project Ga0315274, IMG submission 203700) | Sediment microbial communities from Yellowstone Lake, YNP, Wyoming, USA - YL17G02_20 | ecosystem: Environmental > Aquatic > Freshwater > Lake > Sediment | place: USA: Wyoming | collected...
GACGGCCATGGAGAGCTCGGGGTGGCCATACTTCTCCGCCATTCGCATGGACCCCTCTGCCAATATATCCCCAAAGCCCTCTCGCCGCCCGGTCTTGGTGGCCATCTCCACCAGGGCATCCTCATTTCCGAAGTTGAGGACGGCTCCCGTCTCCTTGAAGCAGAGATAACCTTTTTCATACATCTCCATCGCACAGGCTAATGTCACCCCGAAGGAGATGGGGTCCATCCCCAACTCGTTGCAGATGTAATGGGCCTTGGTAATCGCATCCAGGTTGTCGATGCCGCAGCACGCGCCCATAGACCAGGTGGTCTCATATTCGGGCCCTTCTCCGGAGCCCTTGAACTTGGGATTCTTGATCTCCGTGGCGGGACCGCAGGCAATGGGGCAGGCAAAGCATGCTTTGTTGCGGATCTCGATGGTCGCCCGAATGGTCTCTCCCCCGGTCTTATCCGCTGTGGGAAAGACCCCGGTCTGGAAATTGCGGGTGGGGAATATCCCGTGGGCATTGATCACGTTCACCAGCGAGGCCGTCCCATAGGTGGGCAGGCCAACGGCCGTGGTGGGAGAGGATTTGATCTTTTCCAGGGCCATGAGGGCGGCGCGGCGAAATTCTTCTGGCCGAGCCACCTTGATGCCCCTGGTGCCGCGCACTGCTACCGCCTTCAGGTTCTTGGAGCCCATCACGGCACCAACGCCGGAGCGCCCCGCCGCCCGCGCCTTCTCATTGACGATGCCGGCAAAGCGAACCAGCTTTTCTCCGGCCGGGCCAATACCGGCGATCTTGGCATCGGGATCGGTCTCCTGATGGATCAGATCCTCGGTCTCGTGAGTCGTCTTGCCCCAGAGTTGGTCTGCCGGACGGATCTCCACTTTATCGTTGTAGATCCAGAGATAGACGGGCTTCTCCGCCTTTCCCTCGAAGATGATCGCATCGTAGCCAGCGAATTTGAGCTCGGCGCCAAAGTGCCCCCCGGAATTGGAGGAGGCAATCCCCCCGGTGAGAGGGGACTTGGTAACAACCATATATCGGCCCGCCGCCGGGGCAAAGGTCCCGGTCAGGGGGCCAGTGATCATGATCAGCTTGTTCTTCGGGCCCAGGGGATCCACCTTGGGGTCCACCTCGTCGAACAGGATCTTGGTGCCCAGTCCCCGGCCACCGAGGAACTCCCTCGCCAGGTCCGGGTCCAGATCCTCCACCGCCCAGGTATTCTTAGAGAGATTGACGCGCAGTACCTTCCCAATCCAGCCGGCCATTAGAGTCTCACCTCCTTATGCGATCCCTTCAGTTTGGCGGAGACTGCCTTCTTCTTGTTCAAGGATGCCCCTTCGGGTTCCCGATACTGGATCGCCTTTGGTACACAGAAGAGGACGCATTCCGGTTCTCCCCCGCAGAGGTCGCATTTCTCCGCCTTCCCGGTCCGGGGGTTGACGGCAATATCCCCGAAGGGGCAGGCCATCTCGCACATCCGACAACCGACGCACTTCTGGATATCTACCCACCAGACGCCCAGGTCATCGTTGTGGGTGATGGCACCCGCCGGACAGGACTTGGCACACCAGGCATCCTCACACTGGGTGCAGGCCAGGGGGATGTAGACCGCCTCCTCGGGAAAGATGATGGTATGGATACGGGAGCGCGCGGGATTGAATTCCTCCTGGTGGTGCATGGAGCAGGCGAGCTCGCAGGCGCGACAGGCCGTGCACTTGCTGTAATCGTAGGTTAAGACCTTGCTCATAGACCCTCCTTCGCGAGAGACGCCACGGGCAAAAGACCTGCGAATGGCTGCAAAGCGTTGCGAACCACCTCCCTTCATTTCCTTCTGGATTTATGGGTGATGGAGAACCTCCTGAAGTTGCTGATAGGCCTCTTCGCTGTGATAGGAGCTGCGCACAAAGGGGGCGGAGGTCACGGAGGCAAAGCCAAGCTCCTCTCCCTTCTCTTTGAGTTCAAAGAAGAGAGAAGGGGGAATGAAGGCCTGCACCGGGATCTGGCGGGGGGTGGGCTGGAGGTATTGGCCCAGGGAAAGGAGGTCGCAGGATACCTTGCGCAGATCCTCCAGGACCTCTTCTACCTCCCTCAGTGACTCTCCCAGGCCCAACATGAGCCCGGATTTGGTGAAAGGCCCATCTCCCCTTTCCTTTGCCAGGGCCAGCAGGTGCAGGGAACGCCCATAATCGGCCTGCGGCCGGACCAAGGGATAGAGGCGAGGCACGGTCTCCAAGTTGTGGCCCAGGATGTGAGGCTTAGCATCGAGGATCGCCTGTAACGCCTCCAACTTCCCCTGCAGATCGGGGATGAGAACCTCGATAATGGCTTGCGGCAGGAGGGCACGGATCGCCTCGATGGCGGCGGCGAAGTGCTGGGCCCCTCCGTCCGGCAGGTCATCGCGCGTGACCGAGGTGACGACCACATGGCGCAACCTCAGGTCTTGGGCCGCATGAGCCACCCGCAGGGGCTCCCCCGGATCGAGGGATACAGGAACTCCGGGGGTGACGGAGCAGAAACCACAATCTCGGGTACACACCTTTCCTAAGATCATGAAGGTGGCAGCCCCGTGGGCAAAACACTCCCCTTGGTTGGGACAGCGGGCCCCCTCGCACACGGTGTGCAGGCGGTGCCCCTGGAGCAGTGTCGCCATTGCTGAAAGATCTTCAGGCCGGGGGGCCCTTTGCACCAGCCAGGGCGGCCTCTTGCCTCTCGCCATGGGCAACCTCAATGATCTCTGTCTCGCAAATCCTCTGGATTTTGGCCCTGAAAACGGAGGAGAAATGGTGGAGCAGTCTCTCTTTCACCTCGTCCAGGGGGATCTCCCTGTTTAGTAGGCGGGCCAACGAGGTGACGCCGCGATCCTTAATCCCACAGGGGTGGATGAGGCGAAAATAATCCAGGTTGGTGTTCACATTGAAGGCCATCCCGTGGAAGCTGACCCACCGACGCACCCCCACCCCAATCGCCATGACCTTTTCCTCTCCCACCCAGACCCCGGTGAGTCCCTTCACCCTCTGGCCACTCAATCCATAATCAGAGAGGATCCGCAGCCCCACCTCTTCCAGTCCCCGGCAGTAGAGGTGGACATCCCTTCCCTGCTGCGTAAGGTCTAAGATCGGGTAGGCGACGACCTGCCCGGGACCATGGAAGGTGATATCCCCACCTCGATCCACCCGCCGGAAGTCGACTCCCCTTCGGACGAGCTCTTCAGGGGCGATCAGGATGTGTTCCGCCCGCCCGCCTTTGCCCAAGGTGAGCACCGGCTCGTGCTCCAGCAGCAGCAAAAGGTCCGGGACCGAGCCTGCCTGGCGCAGGCGCACCAGGTCTTGTTGCAGGGACCAGATCTCGCCATAGGGATGCAGGCCCAGGTCAGCCACCCACAGAATCTTTTGGGCCTGGCTCATCCTTTCACCTGAAAAAGGCCCTTTTGGGCCGCGTATTCCAGGATCCGTTCGTGATCCAAGACCAACGGGCCATCGGGCGAGAGCTCCACCGTGAAGTCTTGGCCCCGGTTAGCAAAAATCTCCCTCTCCCCATCCAGGGCCAGGGTGCAGGGATAATGGGAGACCTTCACCGGCTCCCCTATCCGCAGGGGACGAGCACGGCGGATGGGAACCGACTCGATCAGACCGGGGGCAATGGGGGCCAGGACCTTGTGATCTTTTCCCCCCACGAGAAGGTGCAGACCTTCCCCCTGCTCCGGATTCAAAGGCCGGAAGCAACCGACGATCGAGGAGAGGCCGACGCTGCTCGGCCTTCCCCGGGAGGAAAAGATCTCCTTGATGTGGGAGACCTCCCAGACTGCCTTGGTGCCCGGGAAGAGGTCATCGGTGACCACCACATCGATGAGGGCCAGGTCCACCACCTCCCCCGCCCTTCTCACCAAGAGCCTTGGGGTGGGGACGGCAAAATCCCCGATTCGGGTGCCATTGGTGGCGGCAACCCCTGCGGCCAGCCCGGCGGTGGTCCCCTCAATGAAGCGGGGAAAGACATTATTGGTGCCGGTAGAGATAGGAACCAAGGGAACCTTGCCGCAGCCCTTGGCCACGGCCCGATTCGTCCCGTCTCCGCCCAGGGTGATGATGCAGGAGGCGCCCGCTTTGGCCATGAGGGAGGCGGCCAGCTCCGAATCCTCGGCCGTGCCCTCCATGGGCATATCTAAGATCAAAACCTGAAGCTTGAGGCGCGCCTTCAGTGCCTCATAGGCCCGCAGTCCAATGGGAAAGGTATCCGGCATGAGCCACACCCGCTCCACTCCCATCGCGTCCAATCCGAGAAGGATGCGGGAGACGACGCTCACCTTTTCATGGTTGTCGGTTGCAGACCCAAAAGCGACCAGGCGGCGGATATCCTTACCCGCCGCCGGATTAGCAATAATTCCTACGGAGGCCATGGCAGATCCCGAGGAGGCATCTGCGAAGAGGCCTCCTTCAAATATTTCCATACTCTTTATGCTGGGTTCTTCACCAGCACAGTGGCCAGTCTCATGGCATCCATGAGGCTCTGGGGATTGGCCCGGCCCTTTCCTGCCTTCCCGTAGGCGGTCCCATGATCCACCGAGGTGCGGATGATGGGAAGGCCCATGGTGATATTGACTCCGGCCACTGCGGTATAGGTCATCGTCTTCACATCCAAATCGAATCCCAAGACCTTGGTCGGGATGTGGCCCTGGTCGTGATACATGGCCACCACGCCATCGTATTGCTTCCCCTTCAGCTTGGCAAAGACCGTGTCCGGGGGAACGGGTCCGTCCACCTTGATCCCCATGGCCTTCGCCTCGGCAATGGCTGGGCTGATCTCCTCGATCTCCTCCCGGCCGAACATTCCCCCCTCGCCGGAGTGGGGGTTCAACCCCGCGACCGCCAGCCTGGGCTCCACGATCCCCATGCGCTTCAGGGTTATGTTGAGGAGTTTGATGACGGTCAGGACCCTCGGCTTTCGGACACGATCGCAGGCCTCGCGCATCGAGCAATGGGTGGTGACATGGGCCACCCTGAAATCCTGATCCACCAGGAGCATCGAGTAATCCTTGGTCTTGGTGAGGTCGGCCAGGATCTCGGTGTGCCCGGCATAGTGGTACCCACCGGCGTTGATCGCCTCCTTATGGATGGGACCGGTCACCACCGCGTCGATCTCCTTCGCCATCGCCAGCGCCACTGCCTTCTGGATATACTCCACGGAGGCCTTTCCCGCCATGGCGTTCACCTTGCCGTGGACGAACCCCCTCATATCAATATTATCCAGATCCAAGACATCCGCAGTTCCCAATTCGAACTTGGCCTCGGACACGGATTTGATGGGATGCAGCTTGAGATTCACCTTGGCGATTTGCTCAATCGCCTGCTTCATCGCCTGAGCATCCCCCACCACCAAGGGGTTGCACATCTGGTAGGTCTCGGGATCCGCCAATGCCTTGGCGGCGATCTCGGGCCCGATCCCCGTCACATCTCCCATGGTAATTCCGATAATGGGCTTTCCATCTTTCATGCGATATTTCTCCTTTTTGAAGAATTAAATGCCCGGTTTTTTGTGAAATAAGTTACTCCATTTTGCCCATTCGGTCAAGGCAAATCGCCCAGGCAAATCGCCGAGAAGGTCATGTTGTAAACAGACATGGGAACACCCTCTGCGCCTTAAATAAAAAAACCGGCGGTCGCCCGCCGGTTTTCATTTTTCGGTCTGGTAACGGCTACAATTTTTCTACATTTTCCGCCTTGGGGCCTTTGGGGCTGTCAACCACTTCGAAGCTGACCGCATCGCCCTCGCGTAAGGACTTGAAGCCCTCGCCACGGATAGAGGAAAAATGAACGAAAACGTCGGTGCCATCCTCCTGTTCAATGAACCCAAACCCCTTAGCGTCATTGAACCACTTCACCTTACCTTGTGCCATCTGTACTCTCTCCTTTACGATTTCCGGAAATGGCTTCCGGTGATGACGGGGATTGCCCGCCGAAGCTATCAGGGCTTTTGGGAACAAAAAGGCCGCAAGTCCAGGGGACTCTTCTGAGCGGTCTTTACTGCTGCGACAAAAACACCTGCAACTTCAGATTTCGGATATAGCAACCCTTACCTCATTTGTCAACAAGAAATTGACAATCCCACTTCGTCTCGCCTCCTCCTGGCCGAGCCTGCTCCGGGCCGAAAGCCCCTGCCCTCCCCCATCGTTCTCCGGTATTGACTTTTGAAAATAGAAATAGTATAAGGCCGCAGTCTCTTACCTCTAACAAGGAGGACCATGCTATGGAACTTTCACGTCGGCAATTCTTGAAGCTATGTGGGGGATCGGCGATCGCACTGGGCGTCTCCGATGCCCTGCTGGCGCAGCTGGTCTTCGCCCTGGAAAAGGCGGTCAAGGGAAGTCCGGCGGTCATCTGGCTGCAGGGATCATCCTGCACCGGATGCTCCGTCTCCCTGCTCAACACAGTCCATCCCAGCATCAAAGAGGTGTTGCTCAAGATCATCAGCCTGAGGTTTCATCCCAATGTCATGGCGGCCTCCGGGGACCTGGCCATAAAGGCCATCGAGGAGACGGCCAAAGCCGCAGACTTCTATCTCGTGGTGGAGGGATCGATCGCGACCAAAGAGGATGGCCTCTATAATGTCATCGGCGAGCGTAACGAAAGAGGGATCACCATGGTGGATTGGATGCGAGAGCTGGGGAAGAGCGCCGCAGGCGTGCTGGCCTTCGGCACCTGTTCCGCCTTCGGCGGCATACCGGCAGCCAAGCCCAACCCCACGGGCGCCATGGGGGTGAAGGACTTTTTCGCCAAGGAGAAGATCAAGACCCCGGTGATCAATGTCTCTGGCTGTCCTCCCCATCCGGACTGGATGGTGGGAACCCTCGCCCATCTCCTCTCCTACGGGATGCCCAAATTGGACAGTGACGGACGGCCCGTCCTCTTTTATGGAAAGAACATCCACGAGAATTGCCCCTTCCGCGGCTACTATGAAGAGAAGAAATTCGCCAAATACTTCGGCGCCGAGGGTTGTCGCTACGAGCTGGGCTGCAAGGGGCCCTTCGCTTACTCGGATTGCTGGTCCCGGCGTTGGAACAATGGGGTGAATTGGTGCGTGCAGAATGCCATCTGTCTCGGCTGCGTGGAGTCAGGTTTTCCCGATGCCCTGGCTCCCATGTATGTGAACGAGTAAATCAATCTGCTAGGGGAGGATTTCGAGATGGCAAGAAAGATCATCGTTGACCCGGTGACCCGCATCGAGGGCCACCTGAAGATAGAGGTCGAGGTGGATGGCGGAAAGGTGGTGGAGGCGAGGAGCACCGGCACGCTCTGGCGGGGATGGGAGATTATTCTCCAGGGGAGGGATCCGAGAGACGCCTCCCAGATCGCCCAGCGCATCTGTGGGGTCTGCCCTATCGCCCATGGCACCGCCTCTGTCAAGTGCCTGGATGACGCCTTCGGGGTGAAGCCCCCCACCAATGGCCGCTTGATCCGCAATCTCATCTTCGGCTCCAATTTCATCCAGTCGCACCTGCTCCACTTCTTCCACCTGACGGCCCTGGACTATGTGAAGGGGCCGGAGGTGGCCCCCTTCGTTCCCCGATACGAGGGAAAGGATTTCTATCGACTGGACCAGGCCACCAATGCGGAGGCGGTTCGCCGCTATCTCCAGGCCCTGGAGATGCGCAACAAGGCCCATCAGATGCTGGCCATCTTCGGAGGCCACATGCCCCATACCGCCGGGATCGTGGTCGGTGGCGCCACGGAGATCCCCACGGTGGACAAGGTGACCAGTTTTCTCTGGCGACTGCGGGAGCTGCAGGAGTTCGTTGATCAGGTCTATCTGCCCACCGTCTACCTAGTCGCCTCCGCCTACAAGGACTATCTGGGGGTCGGAGCCGGCTGCAAGAATTTCCTCTCTTATGGAGTCTTCGATCTGGACGACGAGGGAAGCCAGAAGCTCTTCCCCGCGGGCGTTTGCATCAACGGCCAGCCCATGCCGTTCGATCCCGCCAAGATCGCCGAGGATGTGAAGTACTCCTGGTACAAGGATGAGACCTCGGGCCTACACCCGAGCAACGGGGCCACCGTGCCCGATGCCCGCAAGTCCAATGGCTATACCTGGCTGAAGGCCCCCCGCTACGAGGGAAAACCACTTGAGGTGGGACCCCTGGCTCGGGTCTGGATGGCCAACCCGATCCTGAGCAAACACGCCAATGCCTTCCTGGGGCTGAGCCCGGAAAAAGAGGTCCGCTTCCGGGATCTGGGTGAGGCGGCCTTCTCGGTGTTGGGCCGCCACGCGGCCCGGGCGGAGGAGTGCAGCGTGATAGCCCACGCCATGGAGAAATGGCTCTCGGAATTGAAGATCGACGAAAGGTCCTCGGTGACCGTCAAGGTCCCCCAGGAGGCGAAGGGCATGGGCCTGACCGATGCCCCCCGCGGCGCCCTGGGCCACTGGATCTCCATCAAGGGGGGGAAGATCGCCAACTACCAAGCGGTGGTCCCCACGACCTGGAATGCAGGCCCCAGAGATGATCACGGGAATCTGGGCCCCATGGAGCAGGCCCTGATGGGGACTCAAGTGAGCGATCCCGATAACCCCATCGAGCTGGTTCGGGTGGTCCGCTCCTTCGACCCGTGTCTGGCCTGTGCCATTCACCTCATAGACGGCCGGGCCGAGCGGCAGGCTATCCGGGTGCTTTAACGCTCAGACAGAGAGATCAGATAAAATAGAAAAAGGGCTGCCAGGGCAGCCCTTTTTCTTGTGAGGCCAATAGTGCCGGATCAAGAGAAAGAAAAGATCATCGTCTGCGGGATCGGAAACACCCTGCTCCAGGACGAGGGGGTGGGGGTACATGTGGTGCGGGAGCTGAGAAAGCTCCCCCTGCCCGCCTCCGTCGAGGTCATCGAGGCAGGGACCATGCTCTTGGACTTTATCTTCCAGCTCCGCGAGGCGAGGCAGGTGATCCTCGTCGATGCCATGCGGGCCGACGGGCCCGTGGGCAGCATCTACCTGGTGGATGCGAAAGAGCTGCTCCGATCCCAAACCGATCAGCCCCTCTCCCTGCACCAGGTCGGTGCGGTGCAGATCCTGAAGATCATGGCCCTGGAGCAAGACCCTCCACCCTGCCTGGTCATCGGAATCGAGCCGGCCAGCCTCGATTGGGGATTGGAGCTATCGGAGACCCTCAAGGAAAAGATGCCCGAGATTCTGCGCGTCCTCCAGGAGCAGATTCGGCGGCTCTCCTCATCCTGAAAGAGCGCGGGTGCATCTACCCCCCATACCGTTCCCAGTGCAGGAGTTCCTTCAGGGGGCGCTTGCCCGCCCCGCTTGGAGACTCTGCCCCTCTTCCAGATATCTTCCTCTCACTTTCGCTGAAACTCCTCCCGAGGAGACCACTCGCGTCACGCAGGAAGTGGTTACGCCCAGATACCGGGCCACTTCCGCCCCCGAGTAGCCGAAGAGCATCACTGCAACCTTTGATAGTTCCTGACGGGTGACGACGGCATTGTGTCTTCGGCTCCCAGATCGGACCTCTTGCAGGCTCACCTTGTGGGCTATGCAGGCTCTTTCAGCGAGGGTTGGCAGATCCAGGTGACGGGCGTTCACTCTCAAATTCTGCTTTCCAAATTCATCCATCTCCGATAAGACCGATTGCACGAACTCTCCATCCCCTAAGATCCTCTCATCCCCTGCTTGCTTGCCTCCGCGTCTTCGAAGCGCCAGGACGGAGGACCAGCCCCCAGAGCTTCGAATCAGTCCTCCTCCCACCAGCTCTGGCCTCTTGCCCAGAGAGATTCCCTCCTCCATGAATTGCAGGTAGTTCTTCCTGGCCTTGGCTCTTTGACCAAAGTAGGACAATACATAAGCGGTATCCTGCCAGTCCCTCCGGATGGTCCCCACCAAGGCAGAATGGCCTGACCAAGGGAATCGATTGAGCTCGTCCATACTGGGTATTATCCCGGCTCGAATCGGGTTCAGATGGATATAGCGAACCAGTTCCTGCAGGTAGGCATCCTCCTGGCAGACGATGGATTTGTAGCGATTCTGAAACAGATGGCCATAACGGACATGGCGACGATTGAAATTGACCACATATCCGGTGAGGAGTCTCCGCATGCTGGAGGGCAAGGAGTTCTTTTCGGTCTTGCAGAGGAGATGGAAGTGATTGGAGAGGAGAGACCAAGCATAGAGGGACAGGGAGCCTTCTTGGGCCAGGGTCGCTAATCGAGAGAGGAAGTCATTTCGATCGTGTTGGGTCAGGAAGATCTTTCCCTTCTCGATCCCCCGACCGATGACATGATGCAAGACTCCGGGTGCGTCCAAGCGAGCACATCGGGGCATAGAGACTCTATGGCCCATTTGTTTTCCCGTGTCAAGCAATTTCTGCATCAACGTCCCCTAGTTACAACGTCCCCTATTTACTATTTACTACCCCGAAGTCTACCTCCGTGATCCCGGCGCTTATTTATTCATCTTACAGCCTGTCTCATTGCAGGGAACCGAGACGTCTTTTGCAGGGATCATCGTGGCCACGCCGATATAGGCATGCTTGTAAAATTTGTTTTTGATCACGATCTCTGCAGCCCAGAAGGGCACTTGAGCCTGGTGGTCGCACTCCCTCATGGTCCATACGCCTGCGGGTCCGTCGTAGCTTAGCCCTTCCCATGCCTTGATCACGGTGTTTACATCCGTCGTTCCTGCCTTTTTCACTGCCTCAGCCCAAAACATGGTAGCTGTATAGGATTTACCCCGGAGCCAGGATGGGTAGTATCCCTTTTCTTTATAGAATTTATCGATGAACTCCTGGTTCTTTTTGGATGGGATTGAGAGCATATAGACTTCGACTCCTACATCACCGATGATAAAGGAGTCGTTACCAAGAGCTTTAATCATCACATCGTCGTTCACATAGTAAACAGCGAACCTGGCCTTGAGCCCCATAGGCCTTCCTTGTTTAAGAAGGAGCGTCAAATCGTTCCCCCAGTTGGGAGTAAAAACCACATCAGGCTTTGCCGAGATGAGCTGGCTTACGTAAGGGGCATAGTCCTTCGTTGCAGTCGGGTGGTAGATCTCCGCCACATAATTCACCGAAGGATTCAATGCGCTCAGCTTCTTCTTGAAGGCTTCCGTCGCCTCCTTCCCGAATGAATAATCCTGAGCAATCATGGCTACCCTCTTATACCCTTTCTTGGCTACCCACTGAGCAAGGGCGAAGGAATGCTGGTCTGTGTTGCCACAGGCCCTGAAGAAGTTTTTGCTGCATTTTTCTCCGGTCATGCTCGCAGCCGCCATTCCGTAACTGAACATGATCACGTTCTCTTTCTCCGCAAGCTGAGCCATGGCTGCGCCAACCGAGCTCCCCGAACCGCCGCAAAAAAACTTGACGCCGTCTTTCAGGATAAGATTGGTTGCTTTCCTTGTGGCCACATCCGGTTTCATTTCCGAATCGATGGGGATGACCTCAACCTTTTTCCCCAATAGGCCGCCGCTTTCATTAATCACTTTTGCTGCATACTGCACCCCCTCAAGATACCTTTCCCCAATGTCCTTGAAGGTTCCTGAAAGGGGTTCTGTCGAGCCGATTTTGATCGTCTCATCGGACGCGGCCTGTACGGATCCGATCCCCAGCCACAGTAGTCCCACTGAAAAACAAATCACCGATGCCCACATCAAAAAACCTTTCTTCATTTTCCATGACCTCCTTTCACTCCTATTTGAGTGTTCGTTAGACCTCGAGATAATTCCTTCGGATGTCCTCTGCAGCCATCAGTTCCTCGACGCTTCCCATAAAAACGATCTTTCCTTTCCCCATGACATAGAATCGATTTGCAATTTTTACAGCCCCCTTGAAATTCTGCTCTACCATGAGGATCGTGACCCCGGACTTTCGGACCGCCGCCAGCATTTCAAGAACGTCTTTTACAATCAGCGGTGCCAGTCCTTCTGTTGGCTCGTCGACGAGGATGAGTTCCGGATTTCCCATGAGGGTCCTCGCCACAGTGAGCATCTGCTGCTCCCCCCCGGAAAGATGTCCACCTTTGTTGTTTTGTCTGTTTTTCAGGAGAGGAAAAAAATCATAGATTTTCTCGATCGTCCATCCGTGGCCCTGCTTTCCGCCATTTTGTGATCTCTTGATTCCAATCGAGAGGTTTTCATGGACGGTTAGGCTTCTGAAAATACGACGATCTTCTGGGACATACCCAACTCCGAGTCGGGCTATCTCGAAAGGTTGCTTGCCGCTTAACTCCTGCTCCTTGAAGCGTATGCTTCCTTCTCTGGCTTTAACCAGTCCCATAATACTCTTCAAGGTTGTCGATTTCCCGACACCATTCCGGCCGAGCAGACAGACGAGCTCCCCTTCACTCAGACGGAGGGACACCCCGTGCAGAATATGGCTTTTGCCGTAATAGCTGTGAACATCGCGGACTTCCAACATGGTCAGCCTTCCCCCAAATACGCATCTTTGACTCTTTGATCGTTCTTGATTTTTTCCGGTGTTCCCGATGCGAGAATGGAACCATAGTGGAGGACAGAGATCGTATCAGCGAGAGAAAAAACAACATCCATGTCGTGCTCGATGATGACCAGGGTCCGTCCGGCAGTCACCCTGTCGATCATTTTTATCGCTTCCGCCGTCTCTTCCCGGGTCATGCCAGTCGTTGGTTCATCAAGGAGAATCAGTTCTGGATCCGTAGAGAGTGTGATGCCTATTTCAAGAGCCCGTTGCCGGCCATAGGACAGGGCACTCGCCGGTAGGTTGCTGACATCTGTGAGTCCTATTTCCTCCGTAATATTTTTCGTCCGACTAGTGATTTCCTCAACTTGGTCGGGTCTCTTGAAGAAGTTGTAGCGCAACCCCTGATGGCAGCGTACCCCGGAACGGATATTGTCAAAAACAGTAATTTCCTGGAATACATTCGTGATCTGAAAGGACCGGGCAATACCCATTCGGTTGAGGAGATGGGGTGATTTTCCTGTAATATCCTGATTTTTGAAAACGATCGATCCTGCAGACGGTTTAAACCTGCCGCTGATAATGTTAAACAAGGTCGTTTTGCCTGCCCCGTTAGGTCCAATGATCGCATGCCTTTCTCTTTGTTTGATTGCGATATTGACGCCTTCCAAGACCTTCAGCCCTGAAAAATCTTTGTAGATACCATTGATCCGGAGAATGGCATTATTCTTATCGATGCTCAGGAGTTCTCTCCTTCCATTGCTTTACCCATCTCCTGTCTCTCAAAGAGATACCCCTTCGCCGTAAGGATCATCTTTGAAAGCCCGCCGGGTATGAATAGTACCATTAAAATGAGGTTCATCCGGGTTTTCAGTGGGTAATGCGATAGTGTACAATGGCTCCGAGGAGGACTGGAGCCATGCAAGATACCGAACTTTACCT
>Ga0315274_10010483_pt1 | contig 13342 bp, 19 predicted proteins | sample YL17G02_20_MG_FD_203700 | JGI IMG/M metagenome (GOLD analysis project Ga0315274, IMG submission 203700) | Sediment microbial communities from Yellowstone Lake, YNP, Wyoming, USA - YL17G02_20 | ecosystem: Environmental > Aquatic > Freshwater > Lake > Sediment | place: USA: Wyoming | collected...
AAATCGAATTCGGTCCCGGAGATGTAGCCGACATTCCACCAGGACATGACGGCTGGGTCATCGGAAACGAGCCTGCAATCTTCTATTGGTTTCACATGTAAAACAAACCCGAAGTGAACTACTCGCGACCTGATTGGTTGTAGTTCGGAATGGAGGTGAGCGATTGAGCAAAGGTAAGATGAAGATGACAACCTGCCCCGAGTGCGCATGGACTGTGAAGTCGCCTTGGGGAGAGAACGACGTACTAGACCATATGATGCTCCATGCAAAAAACCATCATCCTGAGATGCTGAAGCATAACAAGGAAGATATGAAGAAGATGATAAAGGACGCATAGGACGCGCGCGCGTCGTATTCCATTCCGCGCGCTCTTTGTCAACAGCAGCAACCATGTCCTTCGTGTTCTGAATGGTCTTCAGTGAATCTCTGCGGATTCTTCTCGAACACGGCTCTGCACGACTGATTGCAGAAGTAGTAGGTTTTGCCCATGTATTCAGATTTCAATGCTGCTGTTTTCTCATCCACGCTCATTCCGCAAACTGGGTCTTTAACCATGTTTATCTTCACCTCCATCATTTCTTGGTTTGATCGTTGAACTTCTCGAATTTGAACGACGACAATTTCAGCAACGCAGAGTTGGTGACCACTGTCAACGAGCTGATGGCCATCGCTCCCGCAGCAAATATCGGGTTCATCAATCCAATTGCAGCCACTGGAATCATTACCGTATTGTATATGAATGCCCAGAATAGGTTGGAGTTGATTTTTGTCATCGTCTTCTTGCTCAACTCCACGGCTAGCGCCACGTCTCGCAAGTCATCTTTGATTAGTACTATGCCGCCTGTTTCTTTCGCGATGTCGGTTCCGCTTCCTATGGCTATTCCTATGTCGGCTTGAGCCAAAGCTGGCGCATCGTTTATGCCGTCGCCAACCATCGCGACCGTTTTCCCTTCGCTTTGCAGTTTCTTGATTGCATTGACTTTCTCCCAAGGCAGCACATTGGCTATAACATGGTCAATATTCAGCTGCTTTCCAATCGCTTTGGCAGTTGTCTCATTGTCACCGGTTAACATAGCTACCTCCAGCCCCATGCTTTTCAACTTGCTTATCGCTTCAACCGCATTCTCTTTCGGCGTATCCATAGCGGCAACGACACCTGCAGGTTCACCGTTCACAACAAGAATCATCACCGTCTTACCTTGTGCTTCCAGCCTTTCAAGGTCCTGCTGCACTTGTTTGATCGCAACTTTCTCACTCTGCATGAGCCTTCGATTTCCAAGCAGTATCCTCTTGTTCTCGTAAGTGCATCTGACTCCATGTCCTGGTACTGCCTCAAACGATTCTGCGTCAGGAATACCCGACTCACTCTGACTTGCTGCGTTCAATATTGCCTCTGCCAGCGGATGCTCCGAACCCTTCTCAGCGATCGCTGCAAGTCTCAACACTTCCTTTTCCTTGTAGCCGTTGTAAACCATGATGTCGGTTACTGAGGGTTCTCCCTTCGTCAGCGTTCCTGTCTTGTCAAAAACAACTGTTTTCAGTTTTCTGGCTCTCTCAACATATTCACCACTGCGAAGCAGGATACCATATTCCGCGCCCTTGCCTACACCCGCCAATATAGCTGTGGGGGTGGCGATGCCCAAGGCGCATGGGCAAGCAATTAGCAGTACGGCAAGTAGCACGAAGAACGCAGTTGAGAAACCACTTACAACATACCAGTAGGCGAAAGAAACAGCGGCAACCGAAAAGACTATCGGAACGAATTTCCCGACGACTCTATCGGCAAACTTTTGCACCGGTGCGCTTGAAGCTTGTGCTTCTTCAACCAGATGCACAATCTGTGCGAGTGCTGTCTCTTCTCCAATCTTGGTCGCCTTGACTCTCAGAAACCCAGTCTTGTTTACAGTGGCACCTATGACCTCGCTTCCAACGTCTTTCTCGACAGGTATGCTTTCACCAGTGATTATCTTCTCATCTACTGAGGAGTATCCTGCGATGACAACTCCGTCTGTGGGTATTTTCTCGCCAGGCTTAACAACCATAACATCGTTCACTTGGACCTCATCGATTGGAACCTCAACTTCTTTTCCATCCCTGACTACTCTGGCTATGGTTGGCTGAAGTTCCAGCAATTTTCGAATTGAAGCGGCCGATCTTCTGCGGATGCTTTCTTCAATGTATTTTCCAAGCAGGACAAAGGCCAGTATCCCAACCGCTATCTCCAGATAGCCTTCTCCACCACTCGCTAAGCTGGGGAAGAACGCGTTGACTGCTCCGAAGCTCCAACCTGCAACTACCCCAGCAGAAATCAATACATCCATGTTGATTGCGCGATTTCTCAGAGATTTGTAAGCTCCGGATATTATGCTCCACCCTGCAATCCAAACGACAGGAGTTGACACTACAAAAAGCGCCAGACTGTAGACGGATAAACCTCCGACCAGAGTAGTGGTCATCAAGACTGCCACCAAACCGAACAAAGCCAACACTCGTAATCCTGCAACAGCGACTACACCCATCAAAGTCACAGCAACCCTGCGCTTCATGGCCTTCAGTTCCTGTTCTGGCTGCTCGTACACGTTGGCGCAAGATTGACTGCAGAAGTAGTACGTGCGATCTCCAATCTTCTTCTTGATCGCCTTATCCTTGTCGACGTCCATACCGCACACGGGATCTCTTGGCATGATATTCATACTCCATTATGACGCGTGTAATTTTCTGTGGTTTCCGAAGTATTTAAATATATCTTTTTAAGATATATGTTTTGAAGATAAATCTGGTGAATATATGTCTAGCAAAGAAATAGACGAAATTGTCTCTGACTTCTCGCGCTTCTACATTCTCACCATCCTATACGAAGGACCACAACACGGCTACAGCATAATCAGCAAATTCAGGAAAAGGATAGGCAAGGAAATCAGCCCCAGCTTAGTGTACCCGTTTCTCAGTCAACTCGAGAAGAAGGGTCTTGTGAGACACTTGGTAAAGCCGGTCGGAGAGAAGAAAAAGAAAGTGTTCGAACTGACCGAAAAGGGGAAGGAACTCTGCAAGACATTGTTTAAACGTTTTTCAGCTCTTGTTTCTGTTGCTATTGAACCGAACTTGGAAGTGTGTGCGAGCTGCGGGTGCAAAGTGTATGAAGGCGGACACAGAGAGGTCATCGATGGAAAAGAAATGACATTCTGCTGCGTGCACTGCGCAGCATCATACAAGAGAGAAGCATCGAGAAAGTCTGCTCCGCGAGAGCATTGATGTCTTAGGAGATGTATGAAAACATGCACATTGGAATTTTGGACATTGCTTTACGAGTTGGATTGACCCTGGCAACGAGCTTCTTGTTCGGAATCATGTTTCTTGGCTATTGGCGTACAAGAACCCGCAAGATGCTGTTTGTCACTGCGGGGTTCGCCGTTTTCTTCGTCCATGCCCTAATCACAATTCCAGAACTGTTCAGCGATACCTACCAGATCGCCATGAGCGAGAACGTGCACCTTCTCATCCACCTGATAGCACTAGCCTTGATAGCAATTGGCATATTGAAGGACTAGCACGTCATGTTCAAAGATGAAATCCTGGAAAACGAAAGAAGAAGAAAAATCTACGCCGCCATAGAGGCGAGTCCAGGCATTCATCTGAGAGAACTTCAAAGAATCTTGAACATACCTTTGACCACTTTAGAATATCACCTCAGCTACATGGCTAGGAAAAAGATCCTTTTCGCAGAAACACAGGGTCATCATAAAAGATACTACACGAAACCTCTAGATCCTGAAGACAAGAAATTGCTGGTGGCATTGAGACAGAAGAGAATGAGAGAAATCGTACTTGTCATCTTAGCAAACGGAAAAGCGAAATATCAACTACTTGCAGACCAGCTCAAACTGTCACACTCAACGTTGTCATCATACCTCAAGTATCTGGTGAGCAACAACATCCTCGCCAAGGATAAAATCGGCTACGAAAACCTCTACACGATTCGAGACGAAGACAGAGTGGCAAAAGTGTTGATAGCGTACAAACCCAGCTTCCTAGACAGACTTGTGGACAACGCACTAGACATCTGGATGGAAACACACTTTCGCAAAGAGGAAACCAAGCCAACATGAAGCGTTCGGTTTTTGTTCTAGTCTGTTTCACGGTTTTGTCCGTCGCTTCTTATAAGTAAAGAATGAGAGGCTTGAAGTTGGAGGTTGAGAACAAGTCGGCAAAACCTGTTCTTCGAAAAGGGCTCGGAAGGGTCTAGGGCACGTTGAAGGCCATTTTTCATAACACCTCTCTCCTTTCTCCTCTTCAGCTGTTCCAGACCTTTGCGAGAACCCAAGAAGAAGAGAGTCGTGTCGACGTGGAAAGGTGGAAGAGAATGAACACACAGCTGTTGCTTGACGAAAAACACGTTCTGCTGAAGAATGAGCTTGGCGAGAAATTGCAGAAGAAACATGCTTTGGAATTGGAAATTACTAAACAGTTTGAGGAGCTGAAAAGAGTAGAGATTTCGCTAGAGAAGCGCGCTAATCTAACGGCGGTAGAGGGATAGTAATGCTTTGTTGCTTAGGACTGGTTGCTGGAGTTGCAGCTGGCGCCGCATTAGGCGGACCTTGGACATTTCTCGCACCGATTGGAGGATTTGGCCTAGGCTTGATAGGAGACTTGACGCTGATCAGACGCGGTCTGCATGGTATCCACAAGAACGCCGAACGATGGGTAAACATGAGAGAGCGCGAGCTACATCACGAAGAGCCCAAGGAGGTGTAAGATGCAAATGACAAGAGGAGTTATGGTTTTTGTCTTGGCCTCAATTGCGGTGATCGCCACAATAGCTCTGGTGAGCGTTGGTTTAAATCATGCGCAAGCAATGAGGGAAACCGCCAGCTTCATGGGGTCTGCAGGAGGGCATATGAGCCAAGATAATCACGGGACCTGCGATGAGGATATGTCAACTCACATGGATGCAACAGGGAATATGCTCGATGAATGCAGAGATGTGCATGACGGTATGAACATGGCAGGACACATGATGGGTATGCACTAGGGCACTTCACTTTTCCTCCACTCTCTGCTGACCAAGAATGTCTTTTGGTCCCTGTGCTTTTAAGCGATAGAGGCCTAGCTACACACGACTAGACATCATCGCCCTATTTTGAGAGGTTGGAGAGAATGGCAGGAGAGCAAGTTAGCAGCGCGTGCTCGAAAAAAGAATTGCTTGATACAGCGAAAATCATATGTGTTCATGAATCCAGCCATAGTCGGCGTAGACCTTTCTTATCGGTCCTGAAGTTAGGAAATCGATGAATCTCTCAGACAACTTTACATCCTTACTATAGGAGATTATGCCTGCCACAGTGCTTCTGAATATCTGAAGATTCGGGGGGAGCTCGATTATTTCGCAAGTGTCTGGCCAGACGCCTTGGAATGCGTTCCAGCCGAATATGGTGTCAACCTTGTCTGAGTGGATTAGACTCATGAGGGAGCCGCACGCGTCTGCATGATGGGTGATGTTTCGACGTATCTGGTCTGTTAATCTTGCTTTGCTTGCTACGTCGTCCCACAGGCCCTTCAGGCATCCATCAACGGCTATTCCGATTCGAACGCCTTTCCTGCAAAGGTCTTTGAGGGAAGCGATCTTTGCCGGGTTTCCAACGGGAACAATTATCACAGATCTTCGATAGCCCAGACTCTTTCTTGAGCCTTTAAGTATCAACCCTTGATCTTCTGCATCATCTAGAATGTACTCGGCGCCGGAAGAGAAGACGTCGCCTCTTTTGAACTTCGCAATTTCGTTCAGGAGGTCTCCTGGTTTGCCTATTCTTAAGTCGCATTTAACCTTGGCGTCTTTCTCAAAAATAGCAATCGCATCACGGAGAGGCGGAGCGACCGCCCCAGCAGAATACACCTTAAGCTGCCCTTTCTCAGATTCCACAGACCTTCTCACCAAGCCTGCCTCTACTTCTAATGAATAATAATCATCAAGACCTGCACAAATTGCTTTCGAATTCTGCGGCAAATTACTCGTGGTTCATATACGAAAAGCAATTGAAACGCGATGATCTTGGTAGCCGTGGATAGCTTCGAACTCTCGCCAAACATATTGTAAGCGCATTTTTACACGTAAACTTGGGTGGGGGTCCCACCCCCCGCACTCGAATTTAGCCCTATTTTGAGCGTAATTTCCTCAAATAAACCCAATTTGGGCATTCACGAGTGGGGCTGAATTTTCAACATGTGTTTACCAGCAGAAACGTAAGCGCGCGCTGAAGGATAACTGAATCCAATGACTTTTTCATTTTTAGGAAAAAACAAAACCAGAAGACACTCCCATCTATTCTTTTAAGCCAGTTTTGGTTTTGCGGAAAAGTTATAGCCGAAAACGAAAGAGCCACTCAGTCTACAGGACCGCGTGTAATCTTTGTGTGTTCAGGCAGTATGTCGAATACTTTTGCTTCGACATCACTTAGGGCTGGATGGCTTTTTACCATTGCAAAGATTTCTCCTTTCAGGAACATCTCTACTGAGGCATCGTCTTCAAACAGGTAGATTCCCGCTGATGATTTTTCAGTCTCGTTCACAAGCCATATCTTCCATAGAAGCCCCTTGACATCGCCACTAGGACCAAATCTAGGGGCAGCCTGCAGAAAGGCTTTCTCAAGTTCAGATTTTGTCACCTTGTACTTGAAATTTACCTCCAGAATCTTCTTCATTTTTCTTTCACCTTCAACCTATTGTATACTGAAACGTTGTATTTAACACCTTCCCGATACCTCCAAGATTTAACAGACCTTCTTCTAGCAACCTTTTTTTGGACCAGTTTTGGTTTTGCAGAAAAGTTATAGGCTGAAAGGAAAGGATTAGTAGAAACAGTTAGTGATTTGATAAATATGTTGCCTACAGATGAAAAGGACTACTCAGACTATATCAAGCACTTATCAAACCTTGTTGGCGTGCTGTCGTTGTTTTCTGGTTTCGTGTTCACGGCTTACACTATACTAATCACTAGGCTTCCAGACCCAAGCATCATCATAGCACAACTCACTCTCTACTTATTGTCAACCTTTCTGGGCATTTTCCTATTCTGTTTAGCATACTTTGCTGTGACGGTATTTTATTGTTGCAGAAATATCCCGCCATTGTCAAAAAGGACAGCAATTGTAAATTCGCTATTTCTTACATCCATAAATACTGCAATGAGCATCATAATCCCATTGATGTCGTTTCTTTGGAATCTTACATATCTTGCACTTGTACAAATCGTTCAATGGATATCGCTTATTGTGGCAGGCTATCTCTTCATAATCAAACCCTTCTGGCAATATCGAAAATCAAAATCTTCAGAATAATGCAAGACAGAATCACTTTCTCTATTACTAATGGAAGAGCGTATCTATCTAAAAGCATCTGCTGAAGAAACATCGAGTTACTGTAGAGCAAGAAAAGTGTATAGGTTTGCCGATGATATTCGAGTGGTTCGAATATCTCGCCAATGAAATGGAGAAAAAAGAGCAACGAGAATAGAAGACAATTCCATCAGCCTTTTTAAGCAACTGATTAAATACTGCCTATTGGGAAAAGGGAGAAATCCAGACTAAGAGTGGACTTTTCGGGAGACATCTCCACTTGGGGTCGGGTGCAAATCCCAGCGACTCCACCAAAAGCTCATTCTGACAAATAAAGCTGGAATAGCCGAGCGTTTGAGTAATAGCGCCAAAACCTGTTCTAACTCAGTGCACGTAAACACCACTCGAGAAAATACTACGATTATTGGGGCATTCGTTCACGTTTTGGGTCTAGCCAGATAGAAATACCGCACTTGTCTTCCGTCTTCTATTGTCTCAAGTGTCCGCTTGGCGTCCTGTGCTCTGTCTTCATAGATGTCCGCGTTGCCTTCTCTAATGAACAATTCTCTCAATTCCTCAGCGGCTTCTATCTCGCGAATCCATATCCATCTACTGTTCGTTGTGTAGTCAACTGTTTCATAAGCCAAATCATTATTGCTAAGTGCCGCGCCAACTTTCGTGTTTTCCGGAAGCAGAACGTCCTTAGGCCCATCAGAGTCACGGGACTGATCATAAAAGATTGCCATTCTCCCACTTGTCGGCTTCAGAAGGCTCTTCAACTTTCTAATCGTAGCATCAATGCTTTCAACGAAGTATAGAGTGTCTATCGAGATGATGGCATCGAAGCTTTCCTCATCAAATGCTAGTTCGTCCATGTTTCCTGTCACATAGGTCAAGCGGTCTTTCTTGTCAGCTGTCCGACGCTGCGCGTTCTCTATCACTTGAGAGGCGAAATCAAGTCCAACCATTTTGGCGCCTGTGAGATCAGAAATGTACTCCGCTATTCTTCCGTTACCGCATCCCAGATCCAGAGCCACTTCGCCAGGCTTCAATTCCAACATCTCAACCAGAGTGTGCAGCTGCTCCATGTCGAGCACATTGTATTGGGAAAGATCTTTGCCGAAGACACGTTCGCAGAAAGTTGAATATGCTTTGCTGGCCTCAGTTCTTGAGAAAAGACTATCATAGCCTTTGCTCATCCTTTCGATCCTGCACTTTCTGCCGATTTTCTTTCCAACATCCGCCAGGAAGTAGCAATCTGTCTTTTTCGTGACCAACCCCTTTTTCATCAATTGCTCTATGGAAGCGCCCATTTTAGCGGCTTCTATCGTGCGACTATCACTCAGAAACGATTTTATCCCCTCGACAGTTGATCTGATCCTTCTGCCGTCAGAGAGAACATACTCGTCCGAGTCTTCCAGTTTTCGGCCATTTTCAAACACTGACAGCACGGCCAAAATCCTCTTCTCCAACTCGGTCATGTCAGAAAAGTGGTCTAAACCTATATTATCTTCTGGCACAAGCAAACGCTCAGGAGGAGATTACATAATGGGGCAAATAAGCTTTAGCACGCGCTCGGGGGTTCAAACGTGGGCATTGACCTAAGCGACCCCACCAAAAGTCTATTTCTCGGAAATAGGCGTACTACAAGCCTTTTAGTGCCCAAAGTGCGATTTTTCGAGTCTTCTCAGACTCTCGCTAGCTGCAAAATTTGTCTCTTCTAATCTTCAATTAGTTGCGCTTTCGACGTGTGTTTCTTATTCGTTTCTTAGCATGCCATAGTGGAATAATCCCCATCTTAAGCCATCCTTAGCACTGCATTCCCGAAGATGCCCCTCTCTAGTTAAACCTAATCTCTGAGCCAACCTATGACTTCTCTCGTTATTATCGCGTGTTATAACTATTATTTTATGCGCATTTAAACACTCAAAGATGAATCTTGTTGCCCGTCTTGCAGCTTCTGTGGCCAAGCCTTTGCTCCAGAAACCACTATCCAAGAACCAGCCTAACTCAAAAGATGGAACGTCCCAGTTTCTTGGTTCTATCCATATTTGGCCAACCTGCTCGTTTGAAGGCTTAAGCCAAAGCCCCATCACGAATCTTGTTCTGGCAACCCAGTCAACCGCCCACTGCCGTATTCAAATTTCCGCTTCCATTTCAGTTCTGATTTCTGTTGCCTCGTCGACATGCTCTGCCAGTTTGTTCCTGTTGTCGTTTCTCTCAAGTAGAAGGTAAAGACCTTGTCCATCTCCTTCTGCATATTTTCTGATAAGCAGCCTTTCAGTTTCCAGTTGCGTAGGAATATCCAACAGCAGCTTATGCAATCATTTCACAACCCAAGCTACTGATGACATCTGTTCCATACTATATTCTTTTTCCAGAGCACGCTGCCTAAACGAACAAAAAAAGAGGGGTTCGCGGGATCGATCGATCGCGCCGAAGTTCGACTCAGAAGAACTGGCATATCCGCCAAGCACGTATCCTCAGTCAGTCGCCTGCGCGCGCTATCGCGATACCAGAATCGATCGATCTATATCCTAATAACTTGGCTATCTCACATGTTTCTGTATGGAATTGAGTAGTGTGCTGCATTTCGAAAACAGAAAAGAGTGGCGAAAATGGCTGGAGGAGAATAGTAAGAAAGAGAAGGAAGCTTGGTTGATCTATTACAAGGCACACACTGGCAAACCAAGCATTCCCTATGATGACTCGGTTGAGGAAGCTCTGTGCTTTGGTTGGATAGACGGCATTATAAGGAAACTGGACGATGAGAAGTTTGGTCGCAAGTTCATGCCTCGTAGAAAGAACAGCCACTGGTCTGAGTTGAACAAGAAACGAGCTGAAAGAATGATTAGTGAAGGAAGGATGACCAAGGCTGGGATGGCACTCATCAGAAAAGCGAAGCGGAGCAACGAGTGGTCTAAAGCTCCTTCCGAAAAGAGAGAGCTTGAGATTCCTCTGTTCTTTGGAGAGGCTCTAGCCAAGAACAAGAAAGCCTCAAACTACTTCAACGCTCTTGCGTCCACTTACAAGAGGCATTTTGTGGGCTGGGTTTCAAGCGCGAAAAAGGAACAAACGCGAATCAAGCGTCTTGCAGAAGCTTTGTCATACCTGGAGGAAAACAAGAAGCTTCCTTTGAAATGATCAATCAATTGTAGCCTACCAGTCTTCTTCTGTTGGTCAGACAGGAACCCTTGCTTGCACATGCAGACAAACAGAACGCATGCTAGTCCGGACAGGACGCGCGGGCGGCTCTATTTCTTCGCTAGAACTGTTGAAGTTATGTTTGTTTTGCCGCCTTTCTTGAATCTGAAATCGCATTTTTCGCCGCCTTCGGCAAGAGTCATTGTTCTTGTAAGCCCCCAGCCAAATCTTTCGCTTTGGAGAATATCGGTTGCACAAATGTACGGCGCTAGCTCGAGAGCGTCTTTGGAAGCAAGGAACTTGTGCGATGCGCACTCTAGGTAATCGATTCCGAAGTCAAAGCTCTCATTGTCGCCTTCAACAAACTTGAACACATAGTCTCCTGGGTACTTGCGCTTCTGAGATTCTTCTGCATAAGTTCGAGCATTTCTCAGACGCTTCTTGGAAAAGGTTGCCCTTCCAAGAAATCGCAGTACAAACTTTGGAGAGGCGTCCAGCATTTGCTCGCTTGTTTCGTACCCGATTCTTCCAGCTTCTTCAATACTCTTGCCGTGTCGCTTCAGGACTCTGTACATAGCTAGGAACTGGGCTGTGGCAAGAAGCCATTGTGTAAAGGGTTTCTTGTTGCCTATGTATGGGATTTGTGGTATAAGGGCTTCATACTCCTGACGAATCTCAGGTATCACTATGCTGGTGAAATCTTCGCCGTAACGAGACTCCAATATTCCTCTTACATGCTTGACCGTCTTATCGAAATCTTTCAGAAGCCGCTTCTTCTCAGGGGTATATGAGCAAGCAGTCATCGTGTACAACTCCATTGTGTTGTGTCGAATCCACCGTGGAAATGGGCTTGTGCCATTTGTGAGATGAGTAGCTGATTTCATATTTAAGCCAGTTGCGCGCGAATTACGTGCGCATTCTCTACTGAACCTGCCTCTTCTCTAGTAGCTTTTTGAGGTTTTCTCCCTCTTCTTTCATATGCATCTCAATTGCTTTAATTCTGCTTTTTGCAAATCTCGAAAAGAACCAACCGAATCTGAAAGAAAGTGTAGCCGTGAAAACACAGTGGTCCCCTTCTCGCTCTATAATAAAGGAACCCTTCGGACAGACAATTCCCATCGGAAAGAGATTCGCAAATTCAATCCTTCTGTCCTCCTCTATACCTATGATTCTTGCTTTGGATTTGTGCACCTCGCCGTGGATGTATTCTTCATAGTACGCAATATTCCCTTTATCCAAGTTTTCTGTTTCGTTTGTCCACTTAACGTGATCAGGATGCCATTCTCTGTAATTTTTGTCAAGATTTTTCAGCCATTTGAAAATCTCATCAGGCGTCGTTCTTATCTTTGTGGAATTTCTTAGAGTTACCATATTTATCGTCCTGTTCAGCAAATAAAGCGTGCACCAATAGCCAATTCGCACAACGCCGACTGATAACAATTGTGCCTGCTGCGCGCACCGGGTTTAAGCTTTAATTCGGAAAGCGTCCAATACAGAAGTGAAGACAACATGAGCATCGATCATCGTAAATTAGACCTCAAAGAAGACTGGCCCGCCATACCCTACGTTACGCTGATTCTTGTCGGCATGTCAATGTCTGCATACGATCTCATAATCCTTCAGGGTCTCCGGATCCAGCTTTATCCTATGATCGTAGGGGCTGCTTTTGTGATCTTCGGGGGCTGCGTAAGGGCCATCAGCAGAATGACGCTAAAGAGAGCGGGCTTTGGGCTGGTAAGCAGTACACGTTTACGCGTTATTGAGAAACAGAAAATTGTCACTGGCGGCATATATGGGCACATTAGGCATCCTCTGTACTTGGGAGAAATAATACGAAACATCGGCTTCCCTATTGCCGCGTACAGTCTGTATGGTTTGATACCAATACTCGTAGGTAATGCTCTACTGCTCTCCAGAATCGGAATAGAGGAAAAGATGCTTGTAGAAGAATTCGGAGAGGAGTATGAAGAATACGTGAATAGAACAAAGAAACTCGTCCCCTATGTTTACTAATAAAGACAGCTAGGGTCTACTAACTAGCGAGCGCTACGCGGGTATTTCAGAAGAGAGGAAGCAATATTTAGCAAGTCTAAGAACACAATCTGCGTCTATGAACAAGACCGAGGACAAATGCAAGTTGGGCAATCTCAAGAAGACGATATTCATTGTGGGCGGGACCATTTCTTTAGGATTGGGCGCTATAGGCATAATCCTACCCATTCTCCCTACTACTCCATTTCTACTACTCTCAGCCACGTGCTACTACAAAGGTTCAGAACGGATGCATCGATGGCTACTCAACAACAAGTTGTTTGGAAACTACATAAGAAATTATAAGGAGGGAAAAGGAATCCCGCTGAAAGGCAAGATCATCGCACTATTCTTGCTGTGGACGACAATCTGCTACTCCACTTTATTTCTGGTGAACATTCTTGTGATTCAGATAATCCTTTTTGCAGTAGCCATTGCCGTGACTGCCCACGTTGTTACTATACCGACGTTCAGGAGATAGCGCGCGTGATAGAAAAAAGGGATGTTTGGTGATGTCTCCAGTTTGCGGAGAGTCCAAATCCCACCCCCCGCACTCCAATTCCAAGCCTAAATTGAGCTTATTTTGACTGAATAAGGCTATTCTAGGACATTGTGAGTGAGGGCTGAAATTCGTACACACAGTTACCCGTAAAAACACTTGACTTTTGTAGCCGGTGATGCCTTTCCGCCATTAGTGCGTGCAGTTATCTTTTGTGCCGCTCGATTCTTTCGTGTTTCTGCGTTTTTCTGCGCCATTCTCGTTTTTTCTGTGTTTTTATGAGAGTTCGACCGTGGGTGTGTTCGGAGCCGTCTTCTGTTCGGTATTGACTTATGTTTCT
>Ga0315274_10010484_pt1 | contig 13342 bp, 14 predicted proteins | sample YL17G02_20_MG_FD_203700 | JGI IMG/M metagenome (GOLD analysis project Ga0315274, IMG submission 203700) | Sediment microbial communities from Yellowstone Lake, YNP, Wyoming, USA - YL17G02_20 | ecosystem: Environmental > Aquatic > Freshwater > Lake > Sediment | place: USA: Wyoming | collected...
ATCTGTATTCATTTGGAGCTCCTTTTGTTAATAGTTAATGTTTCACTATTATTATATCAGAAGGAGTTCCTTTTTCTTACATCGAACTCACGTTAATTAGCAAAATTATTTGTTAAAACAAAATTTACGGATTTAAGGTTGACATTGAAAGTAGTAGCATTCCGCAAGTTTAGATAATATGAGTTTAATCTGAATAGGTAATTCATAATCAAAGGGAATATATGAAAATAATCATTGCACCTGATTCATTCAAAGGAAACTTAACACAAAAAGAAGTCGCTGATGCTATTGAAGTAGGTATAAAGCGTGTTATCCAAATGGTTGCTGCATCTGGTTTACCATTGGTTCCAATGGGTAAGCGGAACCCTATGCTTACAACTACTTATGGTACAAGCGAGCTTATCCGTTCGGCTTTGGATATGGGATGCAGGAAGCTAATAGTTGGGATCGGCGGTAACGCAACCGTTGATGGCAGGGCAGGCATGGCACAAGCTCTTGGTGTCAGGTTGCTTGATAAAAATAGGAATGAAATCCCTCTACGGGGAGATGGACTAGAACATCTTGATCACATTGATGTAACTTCACTTGATCCTCGTATTGGTGAAACTTCTACGATAGTCGCTTGCGACGTTGATAATCCTCTGACCGGACCACGTGGCGGACCAGAAGTTTTTGACCATCAGAAAAGTGCTACCAATTCATTTATTTTGTATGATTTTCTAAATATCAGATTAATTCTTGTCTTCATTTGTAGCTTGTTAGAAATCCTAAGCGAGTTATTAAAGGATTTAATATATATTCAAAAGAGCAATACTAAAAGGAGCGTAACCTTTATTTTACGCTCGCAATTCCAACACACCGTATAGTTGATGGGAGGAAATGGAATGACAGATTACATTTTAGGCGTTGACGTTGGCGGAAGTAGATTGCGCCTTATACTATCCAACAAAAAAGCTGAGAACATAGACGATGTAACAATCGTTCTCGAAGAGGGTATTACTACAGAGAGACTAAACGAGAAGTTCATAAAAGAAGCAGAGCAACTTCTCAAAGCTCACAGTTTCAAGCCATCGGATGTCATTGGTGTAACGATAGGTTCAGCGGGGGTGCCAGATCAGGAAAACAAGATATTGACTGAATCCCGCTATTACCGGCCTATAAGTTCAGAGACAAACATAGGTGTAAAAATAGGTGATCTTCCATTCAAAAGTGATTTCGGGACGATTTCTGAATTCAAATATCATTTTCACACAGAGAAAGACTCCTTCGGCAATAAGCTCAAACTGGAATGGCCAATCCCCCTACTAGCTTTGACAGAACAATGTTCCAGTAATGACTATGCTTATTCCTATATATTAAATCAGTCTTTCATCTTTACTCGGAAAGGTGAATTTAGGTTTATACTGAAATTACCAGTCCTCCTACTGTATTTGGCAAAATGTCTCTCCAATTGTGATTGCTTCCTAAACTGGTCGTGCATCTATTGGGTAGGATTCTGCAGCTCCCATCCAAATGCCCTATCCATATTAATCACTTCGATAGCGATCTCTGTCACTACAAGACCGAGAGAACAAATATTGCAGATACGAGTATTACTATATCTATCAGATGAATATAAACTCACTATATTTAGCTCTGTCCAGTAAGCCGATGCAGAATCAGTTCTGCCTATAAGGGGGAATTGGCAATGAGAAGCTGGCATGGAAGTATTCTAGGCAAATATGGTCTGCAGGAGGGCTATACAGTGGGATACGATTTATTTGATAAGACTTGGGTTGAGCTCTATCCTGTTGACGGAAAAATTATAATGATGAATTACAAACTTATGGATCCCAATTATTGTATTAAATTGTCAAATAAGTTGGGAAAACTTGTACCTGGAACTTTGATTAATCCAAGTGACGCTAAATTCCTTGTTTTGAATTATGCAATCGCACATATATTACTTAGATCAATAGACTGGTTTAAAAAGATCATTCTAAGTTTTGAATCGTTAAAAAGTGATTGCAATAACCTTCAGCTATTTCAATGGGCTTTAGAGGAACTTAAAAAGGGTTATTACCGTTTAAATGACTATGATTTACAAGATAACCATGTTGTATTATACAATAAACTTGGTGATTCATTGGCGGAGATCCTTCCTTTTGATGGAACAGTAATAGCACTGAACTGTAAACTGAAGGATCTCGACTACTGTGCTGAAGTGTTAAATGAACTAAGAAAGTTCATCCCTGACATTCAGATTCCACCAGGGGATATCGAGCTATTAGTTCTTTATTATGCAATCGGGCAAATATTAGATGGGATTGCTAGACCTATGACTTGGTTTAAAAAGATCACCCTAAATTTCGATTCCCTTAAATCAGATTGCAATGATCTTCAGCTACTTCGATGGGCTTTACAGGAATTAACTGAAGGAACTAAAGCAAGTGTATTATAAAAAGTTATTTAAACGATTGGTATGAATGAAAATTGCACAGTTGCTCAACTGTGAGATTTTTGTTATCACTAATGAGACAAATTACACGAACTCTCTAAGGAATCATGTTTGTGTAATTCGTGATTTTCATTCTTATTCTTTTTCGCACTAAAGTTGGAAGAACCAAAATGCTCAAAAGTCAAGAATCGCATGGGTAGCTTATAACGTCCTTCCAACTTTCTATCTCCTCTAAAAACCCGGGTATGCCTAAAAGTCCTGCCGCCCATAAGAAGCATCTGTCCCTTTCGGATATTTCCTTCAACGACATCCATTTAACCTCACTCAGTATCTGGTTTTCTTGGGTTAATTCTGGATCGTAGCCCATAAACGGCGTTTGGTTATCAATGTCAATGAAAAATGTGTAACTTATATCATTCTGCGAGTATTTGACGATACTTGTTTCTCGCACAATTCTTCCCGTTAAGTTACATTCCTCTCTAAGTTCCCGAAGGGCGGCTTCTGATGGTAATTCATCAGGTTCTATACTACCGCCCGGCAAGCACCAATACTCATAATCATTCTCACGATGCTTTACCATCAGGATTTTTTGTTCTCTCACTATAAGGCACTGCGCCCTAGCCATTATCCCCTCCTGCAACCCAATCCTCATTGAACTGAGCATACTTAATTGTTTCGCCACTGTTCCTAAGAGTGAAGCTATAAACTACGTGCAGGGCTCCATCATGCCCCTTTATGATGGCTGGATAAGAAGCAGAGAGTGCTTCTCCACTGGGATCTAACTCCAGATGTCGGGTATGGCTCCATGAATTTCCTTCGTCTGTGGAAATGGAAACCGCCAAACTATGCCTTCCTTTTTCGGTGTCGTTGTAGGCTAACACCCAATGTCCATTATTCAATGTAACTACGTCAGCACCAGAACCGGGGTTTGGTAGCTCAGAATCCCTGACGTTGCTCCACGTCATGCCATTGTCTTTTGACGTGCTGATATGAAGACGCTTTGGTGGAGGACCGTTGTCACGCATATAGGCAACGAGTGTTCCATCAGATTTTATGGCAATGCTTGGCTGTATGTTCCCCGGTCCGACCAGAGGCTCGCTGAATTGCCACGTCTTGCCGCAATCATCCGTTATAGCCATGAGGGAAAAGTTTAGTCCATCAGAATAAAGCGGGAGTATAATACGGTTTTCTATGACGACAGCTTTATTTTTGGTTTGCCAACCCATGCGCTGAAAGTAGGGAAATCCCATCAATTGCTCAATGCTTCCACCTTTACCATCGTAGAGATAGCCACGGCGCATCATATCCTCTCCACGAGCTTTCGCAAGCATGTCATTGCCCCATTCTCTCCATTTCGCTAACTTTTCACTAACTGTTTGCTCATCTTCTATACTAATACTTTCAAGATATTTTGCATACTCCTCAACCTGTCTTTCAACGGATTTGACAAAGCGATCATTAGGTTGTATCCCTCTTTCAGACGAGTCACCGGGTTTGACGTGCAAAACGTCTTGCCATAACCATTTTGGTGGTACGTCTGACATCATATAATTCTCGCTGATTCGGTATTTTAGAAGCGAAGTCTCCCATTGATTAGCGATTACCGTATACCAAACCAGCCAGAGACGATTTTGCGGGTCTATAAACATCGCCGGGTTTATGTCCGGGAATTCCGGTACATCCGCCATTATAAACGGTTCACTCCATTTCTCATCATCCTTCCGCCGCCTTGCGCCCATTATGCAAACGTCATCAGCCCACCGTTCGCCAGAACCCTGAAACCATGCGGATAACAGATCGCCATTGCTCAATTCAACGATAGTCGAACCGTGTGTGTGCTCCTTTACAAGTGGAAATATTTCTATTGACCTATAGTCACTTTTTTTATACATTATACTATTCCTTTTTTTATGGTAGTAAAGTAAGCTTTGGAATGAGATATTGGTATCTTAATACATTCTCGAATTTGAATCAACATAAATCTCAACTCTAAACATAGATGCATAAGTATGTTATAATGTAATTGTTGAAAAATACATCAAACGAACTCCAATAGGAAGGGCATATTTATAGAAAAACTATAATAGTTATTGGATGTTAGATTTCAATGCTAGACAAGGAGAAAACAATGATCGAAAAAGGCAAAGCGGCAGTCCTTTATAGTCCTCGTGACGTTAGAATTGATGAGATCACTATTAAACAACCTGCGCTAGATCAAGCTTTAATAAGAATAAAGGCTTGCGGGGTATGTCCAACGGATGCCAGGTCTTATACTGGCTTGCGTAAAGGTGGATACCCCCGAACTCTGGGGCATGAATGGGTCGGTGAGATTGTAGAAACCGGTAAAGAGTTTCATGGATTTAACGTAGGAGATAGAGTTGCGGCTGATTGGAGGGTTGTATGCGGAAAGTGCTACTACTGCCGAAGAGGAATATTTAATTACTGTCAAAATACACAAAATGAAAAGGTAAGCGGTGGATTCTGCGAATATGGCGTAAGTATCGCAAGCAATCTGAGGATAATCCCTGACAGCGTCTCTTACGAAGAGGCAACCTTTACTGAACCATTGGCGTGCTGTATAAACGGTAACAGGAACAGTAATGTCACTATCGGAGACGACGTTGTTATTATTGGTTCTGGGCCTATTGGTATGCTCCACGTTCAGCTTGCAAAGCATCACGGCGCAAGGGTGATCGTCAACGACCCCATAGAAAGCAGGCTTGAAGTAGCAAAGGAGATCGGTGCTGATGATACCATAAATCCAAAAAAAGTAGACGTTGTAAAGCGAGTAATGGAAATGACTGAAGGCAGGGGTGCTAATTCTGTAATAGTGGCAGTAGGCACTCCCGAAGCCGCCAAACTCGGCATAGACATAGCAGGTATTTATGGAACTGTCAATTTCTTTGCAGGAACCTATCCACCGGGCGAGATCGCACTTGATCCCAACGTTGTCCATTACAAGCAGTTGATTCTGACGGGAAGCCACGACTTCACACCCCATGACTTCACCACTGCGTTGAAGCTAATAGAGTATGGGATCGTGAAAGTCAAACCCATAATAAGCCACGTCATTCCATTAGATGACATAGCATCAGCATTTGAAACGGTCGCTGATCGGAAAGGGTTGAAAGTCGTAGTAAAATCTGATCCACTAATATAAGGGAGAAATGCGAATGTATAAGCGTATTTTTGTAACTTTTTTCATGGCAATACTGGTTTTTGTGAATATTGCCTTTTCAGAAGAATCTTTTATCGAAAATAGCAATATTCCATCACTTAAACGAGCATTTACGTCTGATCCAGACAAGTTCGATTTTGCCATAATAGGTGACAAAACCAGTGATGGAGACCAAAATTGGCCCATATTTGATAGGGCTGTTGAAGAGATAAATCTTCTGAATCCCGATTTTGCGATTACAATTGGTGATCACATTCAGGGATACTCAAGTGATGTTAATGCTGTCGAAAAAATGTGGAAAAAATATATGGATCATCTATCCGTACTAAAAATGCCCGTGATCTTGATACCGGGGAACCACGACATCAGCAATACTATGATGTATAACTACTGGAAAGAGAAACTCGGTAAGACGTATTTTTCCTTTAATTATAAGGGGTGCCATTTTATCGTGATCAATACAGAAGAATCGCTTGCACCAGATGGCGCAGTAGCAAGCAAGAACCTTTTGGATTTCCTTGTCAATGACATTAAAGAGAATAAATCCTCAAAACACATCTTCGTTTTCTTACACAGACCCCTTTGGTTAGAGAGCAAGGGTGTATGGAAAAACGTTGAATCTGCTCTGGAAGGCAGTAATTATACAGTATTTGCTGGACACTATCATAATCTTTCGTCAGATAGGATCAACAACCATAGATACATCATCCTTAGTGCCACCGGCGCCGGGATGACTGAGTTCCCTGCGCCAGAGCTTGGCATGTTCCATCATTATACTGTTGTGTCCGTAGATGGCGACAAAGCCAGTATTGCCATAATCCGACCGGGTAACATCATGCCTGAAACCATAGCCACCACAGAATTCCACAGAAAGCTGGAATCAGCGGTCAGCTTTAAGTCAGAAATGCCTGTACCTCCTGCTGGTGAAACAGTCACAGGTAAGCTAAACTTGTCGCTGAAAAATGAAATCACAACCCCCCTTAAAATAAAGGGCAGTGTGTCTGGAATTAATGAAAATCTATGGAAAGTAACACCTTCAGAAGCAGTATTAGAAGCCTCTCCCGGTAAAGAAAAACAAGCGGTTTTTGAGCTTTCGTATAACGCCGATTCGATCTCTAGCCCGCCTAAGTTTGTTATAGAGTTCTATTACAACGATAAATTGTTATACAAGCATGAACAGAAGATCGAGTTCGCAAATGTAAAGTCCATGCGCAAGATAGATAAGTGGAATCTGGGAGTAGTATTTGATATACCAGATGTGAAAGGCAAAACACCTGCTGAAGCTGAAACCATCGTCTACAATTATTTCCCGACAAAACTTGGTCCCGAAGCTGGCTTAAAAACTTATTTTAACGCAACAACGGAAGCGAAAGAAGGCACACTTGATCTGGATACTTTATATGAAAAGCCTGATTATGCGGTCGCTTATGCACAGGCTTACGTATACAGCACGGTTGACACGACAGTCTGGGGTGCGATACATGCTGATGACGTAGCGAGTGTGTTCGTCAATGGCAATCAAGCGTCCCGTGTTTTTAAGCTGAAAGATTCAGGCTCACAGTATGATTTCTTCCCTGTGACGTTGAAAGCGGGCTGGAATCAGGTAATGGTTAAGTGCGCAGATTTAACAGCGGGCTGGAATTTTACTCTCGGATTGGATGATCCCGAATCCAAACTCAAGTTCTCTGACAAAAGCCAATAGTATTAATCAATTTGATAAAAGGGTAGGTTTAAAACCTACCCATAGTCAGCAATGATTAGGCTTTTAGCGGCGTTCTCACCGGCTACGTAGCCGGTACTCCAGCAAACTTGCAGATTGTATCCGCCTGTCGGTCCATCAACGTCAATGATCTCGCCTGCAAAGAAGAGGTTTTCGATTAGCTTTGATCGCATTGTTTTGGGATCGATCTCTTTTATGGCTACTCCGCCGCTTGTTATCAGCGAGTGTTCAAATCCCTGAAGGCTTATGACTGTCATGTTCATGCTTTTGAGTAGATTCGTCAGCCTGTTTCTTTCTTCCTTTGTTATGCTGTTTACCTGCTTGTCTGGATCGATCCCTGACAGTTTAATGATTATAGGTATCAGATTCTGAGGAAGCAGTTCATCGAGGGAGTTCTTGTAGATTTTATTCTGGTATTTCAGGAAGTCACGCTGTAATCTTCTGTCCAGTTTTGTGAAATCCAGGGCAGGCTTTAAGTCGAGTGATAGCGTTACCTTGCCTTTTTTCATCAGCTTGCCGACGTTTTTGCTTATGGACAGTATTATGGGTCCGCTTATACCGAAGTGCGTGAAAAGCATCTCCCCGAAGATATTTTCCTTTTTTTCGTCATTCTGGAAAACGCTGATCTCAATGTTTTTAAGGCTTAAGCCTTGCAGAGATTTTACCCAGTCCTCTTTGATGTTCAGAGCAGTCAAAGACGGTGTCAGTTCTGTTACGTGATGACCGAGTTTTTCTACCCATTTGAAGCCATCACCGGCGGAGCCTGTTCCCGGGAAGGATTTTCCCCCTGTGCAGAGGATATAGTTTTTAGCGATGATCTCGCCTTTGTTTGTTATCAGGCGGGTTATTCTGTTGTCCTGCTTTTCCAGATCGATCACTCCTGAATCGCATGATACGGTCACGCCGTTCTCTGCCATGTATTTGACGAGTACGTCAAGAACGTCCTGGGCTTTGTCACTTTCAGGAAATACTCTGTCTCCGCGCTCTGTTTTGGTCTTACAGTCTCGATTGTTGAAAAATTCGATGGTTTCTTTTACTCCGAAGGCAGAAAGCGAGGAAAAGAGGAATTTTCCGTTTTCACCGAATTTTTCGACCATTTCACGGATGTTGAACTCCGCTTGTGTAAGATTACAGCGTCCGTTACCGGTAATTAGTAGCTTTCGTCCGAGTCTGGCGTTTTTTTCAAGCAGGATAACCTTTTCACAGAATTCGCCAGCCCTTCCAGCGGCTAACGTACCGGCAGGTCCTCCGCCTATTATTGCTACATCGAATACATTATCTTTGTTCATAATTTACGCGAGTATTTAATAATAACAATATCCTCTATTGTTGCGTTTCTTCTTTAAGAGATGGATCATAACTTGAGTCTGATTGAGCCAACAAAACTGAAATAACACGTAAAACCTTATTTGATCCAAATATGGCTTTTAGAACTTCAAAAAAATCCTTTTCTGAATTAACTTCTATTGAATTAGCCCAGGATCCCCGATCTTGCTGCGCGAACTTAATGTTAGGACTTTTAAGCTCTTCACATTTTTCTAATTCTATATATATGCTTTTTTCCACTTCTATTCTTACAGGATTTAGATCCATGCTATAATGAATTTCCATAATTTTATATCGGTAAAATCCCAAAGCAGTAGCTATAATGTAAAAAGCATAATGAAAATCAGAATCTGAACCAGAATCATCTTTGACATCTCTGATTTCTGCTTCTAGTATATTTTTAGTTTTTTTTCCAAGTAATGATGCCTGTTGACGTAAGATAGTAACAGGTGTTATTAATTCTTTAGATTCAATTTTTGGCCATAAGTCAATCATCTTAATCACTCCTTATTAACGTTATAGATCGAGTTTAAACAGTAATGGCAAATGATCAGAAGCAACTTTATCGTCCGGGATCCCATCTTCTGATAGAAATGAAGATACTCCATCGGAAGTAAGGATTTTCAACTCATGAGCATTGAAGTTATCTAATAGATCAGGACGAATTAATACTTGATCAAGCATATACCAAAAGAGATTAACGGGTTCTTTGTTATAATAGTAGAAAGTTCCTGGTGTTTCTGAATTAACATCCCCAAGTAGGTTCCACATTGGATTATAGAAAAATGGATACTTATTACCATCGCGTCGAATTTGTTGCCATTTTCTTCGAGCGATACGTTGACTCATAGTACCGTTTAATCCATCTGCTTTTATAATACCATTCTGAAAGGGACTCATGTTTAAATCACCAACAAGAATTGTTCTTGAGTGACCAATACGCCTTTCTACTTTCTTAATCCAATCCGATAAATTCCGACTGAAAGTATCTTGACTTGCGTCAATATAAGAGCATTTACTTATATAATGAATAACCGAGAGCAAAATATCTTTTGTACCAGGGAATTGTAAGTGCCGTATTGTAATCCAATCTTTTACTTCCAATTCATCCTGGGTTAAGTCATCTTGTTTTGAAACGTCAGAAATGAATTCCCTGGGGAATTTTGTGAATATCTTGATCCTTTTGGAACTATTACTGTTTGGTGCATGATGATACATATTCCCATCTGATCGGTTTAAAGCCAACAAAATCTTGTCTATTGGAATGGTACATTCTGCTAACATGATCACGTCAACTTCATGTCTCAAAGCCAGATTTGAGATTATTGATTGTATTGGTTTTCTATTCAAATTCCAGAAAAGAAAAGTGGTTATCATAATTTACTCAATAATCTTCGGCACTTCAAAAAGCCCTTCCACTGGACTAGGTGCATTGGCAAGTGCTTCATCCTGCGTAAATGAAGTCTTTACAACGTCCTCTCGGACAACGTTCTTGACAGGGATTGCGTGTGACGTTGGCTCAACATTAGTCGTATCGAGTTTGTTGAGTTGGTCTATATACTCAAGTATTGAACCTAGTTGTTCTGCAAGCCTTTTCTTTTCCTCTTCATCGAACCTTAATCTTGCAAGGTTAGCGACATGCTCTACTTGCTTTATTGTTATTTTTTCCATTACTCACTCCTTATTTTGAAATTCTTCGAAAAGTTCTAGAAAATCCGAAGGTGATATTATTTTAATTCCTTGATGTTCTTTCAATGGTAAAAGATGCCTTTTATCACCAGAAACGATATATTGGGTTTTACCTTCAATAGCACATTCAAGGATCCGGTTATCAGCATCTTTTTCTTTGATAATAGAAATCCTGATATTAGGTTGGATTTGGTTTGTCTTTAACTTTATTCTCTCTATCGTGTCTTTTATTGCTTCTTTATTCCAACCAAAGTCCTTTTCAAGAGTATCCTCTAATTCCATTATGATAAAAGGGGAGATATAAACTTCAATATCTCCTCTCCAGATCATATCCAAAATATATCTTGGTTTGCCTTTGAAATTCAGACCAGAAACGTAAACATTAGTATCAATTACTACCTTTGGCTTTACTTTACTTCCTTCTGGCATCAATAATATCCTCTACTTGATCTTCTGTAATTTCCTTTTCTCTTGCTTTCATTTCTCCATAACGGTAGATTCTCTGCCATTCTTTTTCTTCAATGTAACGTTTCAAAGCTTCTCTCAGAAGTTCACTTCTATTTCTACCCTCTTCCTTCATCATTTCGTCAATTTTATCTGCTAAATTGGAAGGTAAAGATAGAGTAATTGTCCTATTTGTCTTTGCCATAACTTTTCACTCCTGCCAATTAGAAGACTATATCTTCTCAAGTTTTGCGTATTCGACCATAAGAGTCTTTTTAGTACCTATTTCAAAATCAACCGTCACCATCATGCTCGATCCTGACCCGCTGATCCCTTTAATGACCCCCTTACCCCATGCGTGATGACGAACCTTCTGCCCAACCTTGAAATCGTATTCTTCCTTATTATTGTTGACAGATTGTGGTGCAGATGAAATAACCTGACGCTCTGGCGATCTAATCACAACAGTATCAGTATGTTGCTCTTTAAGCTCTGGAGGAACTTCCTCAAGGAATCGTGATGGCGGAAAGTATGACGTATTCCCAAAAAGTAAGCGTTGAGCCGCAGACGTAAGGTAAAGCCTTTCCTTTGCACGAGTGATCCCAACGTAGCAAAGACGGCGTTCTTCCTCCATCTCCTGATCATTTTCGAGAGACCTCCACGAAGGGAATATGCCATCATCCATGCCTGTCAGGAATACGACCCTAAACTCAAGACCTTTCGAGCTATGAAGTGTCATTAGTGAAACCTTTTTCTCTTGATCATTCCAGGCATCTATGTCTGATTTTAGTGTGATACCTTCCAGAAAACTTGCCAAAGTAACGTTCTGTGGGTCTTCCTGCCTTCCCTCGAATTCTTTAGCTTCTGACAGGAGTTCTTTGGAGTTTTCGATCCTGCTCTGAGCTTCTATCGTGTTTTCTTCCTGCAAAGCTTTTATGTAACCTGTCTTATCAAGAACGTCCTGTATAACTTCCGTTGGTTTGTGATTTGGATCAATGCTTTCTATTACGCTCACAAATTTCGTTATGGCTTCACGAGTTCGATTCTGCAAATCCTGAACGTAATCAATGTCCAGCAATGTCTGATAAAGTGTCATCCCCTCTTCGTAAGCAAACTCTTTCAGCTTATTAAGGGTCGTCTTACCGATGTGACGGGTGGGAACGTTTATAATTCGCTCAAGGCTGATGCTGTCATTACGGTTCAAAAGGATGCGCAGGTATGCGATAATATCTTTTATTTCTGCACGCTCGTAGAATCTCAGACCGCCAATAACGGTGTAAGGAATACGTGAAACACGTAGAGCATTTTCCAGAACACGGGATTGCGCATTCATTCTGTATAATAGCGCAAAGTCGCTGTAATCATATCCTTCTGAACACAGTTTATTTATTATATCTGAAACAAACGATGCCTCACCTTTTTCGTCAATAGCCTCGTAGCACGTTATCTTTCTACCTTCTTCATTTTCTGTCCAGAGTTCCTTTTCTTTTCGCTTAGTGTTATTGACGACCACGTTATGCGCCGCTTTTAGGATATTCTTCGTGGATCTATAATTCTGCTCAAGACGATATACACCTGCATCTTCGTAATCCCGTTCAAAATCGAGGATATTTCGAATATCTGCCCCTCTCCATCGATAAATCGCTTGATCATCATCGCCCACGACGCATATATTCCTGTATTTTTTGGCGAGAAGGTTTGTTATTCTGTATTGAGCGTGGTTTGTATCCTGATACTCGTCTATCAATACGTGCTTGAATTTTTCTTGATAATATGCCAAAACCTCTGGCTGTTCTTCAAAGAGTTGTACGGTCATCATGAGGAGATCGTCAAAATCCAGAGCATTGTTCTCTCTCAGGTGCATCTGATACTGCTTATATGCGTCAGCCACTCTTTGCTCAAAGAATCCGCCTACGTTTTTAGCGTAATTCTCATAATCAATGAGGTTGTTTTTAGCGTTGCTGACAGCACCCAGAATCGCTCCTGGAGCAACCCTTTTGGCGTCAATTTGTAATTCATTAAGCACCTGCCTCATAAGTACCGTCTGATCTGTCTGATCGTATATGGTAAAATTGCGGTTGTATTTAAGTCCTAGTTTATCTATGTCTCCACGCAAAAAACGCACACAGGCGGCGTGAAAAGTACTTACCCACAGTAGCCCGCTTTGAATCGGACCTACCAGTTCACGGAGTCGGTTCTTCATCTCCTCAGCCGCTTTATTTGTGAAGGTCACAGCGAGGATATTCATAGGAGATATGCCTCTCTCCCTTATAAGGTAGGCTATCCGATGTGTAAGCACTCTTGTCTTACCACTACCTGCGCCTGCAAGTAGCAGAAGCGGACCGTCACCGTGTTGTACTGCTTTCTTTTGTACTTCATTTAGTTCTTCAAAGATATTCATTACTTATCTCATTTCTTATTTAACGACTTGTGCTAATTGTTTTGACTAAGCAAAAGCGAGGTCTTTGAGTGCTAACATTGGTCTACCAATAGTCAGATTGATGAATGCTCCTAATGTGAATCCTGCAAACTTGTCACAAACACGCGT
>Ga0315274_10010485_pt1 | contig 13341 bp, 8 predicted proteins | sample YL17G02_20_MG_FD_203700 | JGI IMG/M metagenome (GOLD analysis project Ga0315274, IMG submission 203700) | Sediment microbial communities from Yellowstone Lake, YNP, Wyoming, USA - YL17G02_20 | ecosystem: Environmental > Aquatic > Freshwater > Lake > Sediment | place: USA: Wyoming | collected...
TCGCGAACGATCACACGGGTTATGAAATAGTGGACGATTTGCTCAGCGCGGTCGAATGGATTTTGCACGAAGAAGGAACTGCGGAATGATCGCGTTCGCGCACACCAGCGCGCGCTGGCTCGTGCGTCTCGAAATCGTTCTGCTCGTGCTCATTTACACTTTTTTCGTCTTCACCGATCAAGTGCTGCTCGTCGCGTTCGGGTTGATCGCGCTGATCTGGCTCGCGCGCTGGTGGAGCACCGGGAGACTGACGCACACCACGTTGTTTGATTCACCGATTCTGCTTTTGCTGACGTGTGTGCCGCTCAGTTTCTCTGTGACGATTGACGCGGCGCAGAGTCTGCCGAAAGTCTACGGCATCGTTCTGGGCGTCGCGTTTTTCTACGCGATCGTCAACGCGGTGATGACGCGCCGTGATCTCGCGGGGGCGACGCTGTGGCTTGTGATCGTTTGCGCCGCCATCGCGCTCGCGGGTTTGGTCGGCACCGATTGGGCGCAAGGCAAAATCATTTCCGTGTCCTTCATCTACGATCACTTGCCGCGTTTCATTCAAGGCATTCCGCGTTCGATTGCGGGGGGCTTCGCGCGCAACGGCGTGGGGGGGACACTGGCGTATGTGATACCGTTGCTGGCGGCTCTGGTTTTCGCGGCGAGGAGACCGGATTTGCAAAAAGCAGGGGAGAATGTACCCTGGCTCATTCCTGCTGGCGTCATCGCGCTCGTGCTCGCGCTCCTCACGCTCGCGTTGACGCAATCGCGCGGCGGAATTTTTGGGATGGTGGCTGGGTTGCTCGTAGTCGCCGGGTGGCGCGAGCGCAGACTCGTGTGGGGGATTGGCGCGGGCGCGCTCGGCTTGATCATTCTCATCGCGCTGGGATACGGCAACGCGCTGATGGGTTTCGTTTTGCAAATGGACGCGAGTAACGCCACGCTCGCGAGTCGGCTGGAGGTGTGGCAGCGCGGGCTGATGATGGTGCGCGATTTTCCGTACACCGGTATCGGCATCGGCGCGTACAACTCCATCGCGCATTTGCTCTATCCGTTTTTCATCGCCGCGCCGGACGAAGTGGTTCCGCACGCGCACAATCAGTTCTTGGAAGTCGCGGTGGACTTGGGGATTCCTGGGTTGATCGCATACGTCGCGTTGTTGACGGCGTTTGGTATCTGCGCCGCGCGCGCGTATCGCGCCAATCAAGATGCGAACGTGCGCGCGTTGGTTGTTGGTTTGGTTGCGGGAATGTTCGCGCATCACGTCTTCGGCTTGACCGACGCGTTCATCCTGGGAACGAAACCTGGGATCGTGATGTGGGTCTTCTTCGCGTTTGTCGCGGCAACATCTCCCCGGTTTGGTGATCGGCAGAAAGAGGATGCCGAGGTGCCAAGGGGCGATAAATGAGAATTCCATTCTGGAGATCGAATTGGTTTCGCGTGGCGATTGGCACGCTCATCAGCATCGTCTTCTTGCTGCTCGCGTTCAAAGACGTGCCGTTGGACGAGGTGGGGCGGTCGCTCGCGCGCGTCAATTACTTTTGGGTCGCGCTGGCGGTGCTCGCGATGCTCGCGCAGTCGTGGCTGCGCGCGCTGCGGTGGATTCAGTTGTACTATCCCTGGCAAAAAGGTTTGCGCGCGATTCGGATGCTCGGCATCGTGTTGATCAGCCAGATGCTCAACATCGTCGTGCCGTGGCGCGTCGGCGAGATCGCGCGGATTTATCTCGCGAGCGAAATCGAAAAGCGCAGCGCCGCACAGACGATTGCCACGCTCGCCGTCGAGAAATTTTTCGATACGCTGATGCTGCTCGCGCTCCTCTTGATGATCCCGCCGTTTATGACTCTGCCGAGTTGGCTCGAACGACCGCGCGAGGGGATCGTCGTTCTGGCGATTGGCTTGTTCGTCGTCGCGTTCATCCTGTTACTTTCCGAAGATTGGCTGGTCAAGTTGTTGAGCCGAATTCCTTTCCCGTGGGGCAGGCAGTTTATCGGCGAGAATGTCCGCGTCGCACTCAGCAGTCTGGATGTGTTCAAGCGCCGGGACTTGCACCTCGCATTGCAAGTGATGTCGGTGATGATTTATTTTCTCGGCGTCGTCGTCAACTATCTCGCGTTCCTCGCGATGGATTTGCGACTGCCGTTCATCAGTGCGTTTCTGTTGTTCGCGGTCTTGCAAGTCGGCGGACTCGTACCATCGTCACCGGGCAAAGTCGGCGTGTTTCAAATCCTGTGTATTTGGACCCTCGAAATCTTTTCGATAGACAAGAGTGTTGGGCTGACCTACGGCATTTTACTGTACCTGGTTGCGTATGGCACGCCGGTCGTGTTGGGCATTTTGTTTTTGTGGTGGGGCGGCGTCAACCTGCGGCGGGCGGTCAATGAACCAATCGGGCAATGAGCCAAGGGTGCCAAACAAGCCCGATGTGCCAAATGGGTGGGGGATGGCGATTTCAATAATAGTACCCGCGTACAAGGCGGAAAGGACGATAGGCGCGTGTCTAGAGGCGTTACTCAGGCAAAAGCCAAACGATTGCGAGATCATCGTCGTCGCGGACGATGAATCGCGCGAGGCGATCCGCGCGCTGGCGGAACCGCGCGGCGCGCGCGTGCTTACGCCGAATCACGGCGCCGCGGCGGCGCGCAACCTGGGCGCGGAAAACGCGCGCGGTGACCTGGTCTTGTTTGTGGATGCCGATTGTGTGCCAGATAAAAACTGGATTCAGGCGATGACCGCGCCGTTTGCCGATCCACAAATTGTCGGCGCGGGCGGAATGAAGCAGACGAAACAGCGCGGGATCGTGCCACGTTTCATTCAGATGGAATTCGACTATCGCTACGACAACGAACGGAATTTGCGTTACATTGATTTCGTGGACAGCGGCACGGCGGCGTATCGGCGCGCGATCTTTTTGGAGAACGGTGGTTTTGACACGCATCTTTCCGATGCTGAGGATGTGGATTTGTCTTATCGGTTGTCGGAGCTTGGTTATCGGATGGCGTTTGTGGAGAACGCCGTAGTGGATGATCAGCATCCTGAATCGCTGATCGAATACCTGCGCCGCAAGTTCACGTACGCGTTTTGGCGCACGCAAGTCTACGCGCGCTACCCGCGCAAACTCGCCGTTGATTCGCGCACGCCGCAGACGCAGAAAGCGCAAGGCGCGCTCGTTGGTTTGCTGGCATTATCATTTTGCGCCGCGCTTGTTTGGCGCGACGCGTTGTGGCTTGCCGCGTTGACCGTCGTCGCGTTCGGGCTGACGACCCTGCCATTTGTCGCGCGCGGGTGGAAGCGCGATCCGTGGGTTACCGTGGTGTCCCCCGTGTTCATCGGCTTGTCCGCGTGCGCGGGCGCGTGGGGGGTTGCGCTGGGATTCTTACGACGCGGACGCAAAACCTTGCCCTGAGCGAAGCCGAAGGGGTGAAACGTGAAACTGTTTGCTGTTCACTGTCCAGTTTTCACTATTTGCTGATTACGAATGAAAGAACGTCGTCTATTTCTTGCGTCAATTGATCTACTTCTCGTCAACGCGGCAGTCGTCATCGCGTTTGCCGTGTGGTCGCTGCGCGGCGATAGGGAATTGCGCGAACTGCTGACGACACAGGCGTATTGGTTTGTCATCCTCTCGCTGTTGTGGCTCGTGTGCGAGTACCTCAGCGGATTGTACGATCTGCGCGTCGTCGCGCAATTGCGCACGACGGTGGGCGCGCTCGCGCAGACCTTCGTCCTCGTCCTCGTCGCGTACCTGGTGATCTTTTTTTCTGCGCCGACGGAACTGCCGCGCGGGGTCGTCCTGTATCACGGCGTCGCCGCCATCGGTTTGATCGCGCTGTGGCGCGGCGCGTACATTCGGCTCGCGCCGCGCACGCCGTTTCGGCGTCGCGCCTTGATTGTCGGCGCGGGGAATGCGGGATGTGAGATCGCACGGACGATTGAGACCCAATTCCAGCCGCATTACGATCTCGTCGGTTTCGTGGATGACGATCCGACCAAACAGGGGCACGCGGTCGAAGGATTGACGGTGCTGGGCACGCGCACGGACTTGACGCGGCTGATCGCGCAGCACCGCGTCGCCGAAATTATTCTGGCGATCACGCGCGATGTGTCCGACGATTTGTTTCGGGCGCTGCTCGCCGCGCAAGAGTTGGGCGTCGAGATTGTGCCAATGCCGATCTTGTACGAGCAAATCACCGGGCGCGTGCCGGTCGATCACATCGGCGATAGTTGGTACGTGGCGTTGCCGCTCGGTCACGCGGCGGCAGGTGGTTTTGATCGCGTGGTCAAGCGCGTGTTCGATCTCGTGTTCGCGTTGATCGGTTTGGTCGCGTTCGCGCTGCTATTCCCTTTGATCGCGCTGGCGATTCGGCTCGATTCACCCGGTGCGGTGTTCTACTCGCAGACGCGGGTTGGGCAGGGCGGGCGCATCTTCACTGTGCGCAAGTTGCGGACGATGGTGACGGATGCCGAGCGTGATGGTCAAGCCGTGTGGGCGGCGCGGAACGATCCGCGCGTCACGCGCGCCGGAACAATTTTGCGCCGCTTGCACCTCGACGAGGTGCCGCAGTTCTGGAATGTACTGCGCGGCGAGATGAGCATCGTCGGTCCGCGCCCCGAGCGACCCGAATTTGTCGCGCAGTTGGAAAAGCACATTCCGTTTTATCGCCTGCGCCACGCGGTTAAACCGGGGATCGCGGGCTGGGCGATCACCCACGCGGATTACGTGGGCAGTGTCGAGGATGCGCGTTTGCGCGTGGAGTACGATCTGTATTACATCAAGCACCAGTCCCTCTGGCTCGATTTCTGGATTCTCTTCCGAACAGTGTGGCACGTGCTGGCGTTCAAGGGACGGTGAAGCGAAGACGGAGGGATGAAAAAACCTTCGAATTTCATCCCTTGATCACTGCTAGCGGTTCCAGCCGCGCGACCCTGCGTCCAATTCCCGCGTTGTGCACGACCGCGACGACGCGCGCCACGTCTTTGTACGCTTGCGGCGCTTCTTCCGCGAGTCCCGGCATTGACCCGGCACGGACGACGATGCCGCGCGACGCGAGTTCGTCGCGTAATTTCTCCCCGCGTACTTCTTTCTTCGCTCTGGCGCGACTCATCACGCGTCCTGCGCCGTGGCAGGTCGAACCGAAAGTTTCTGTCATCGCTTTTCCTGTGCCGACCAAAACGTACGACGCGGTGCCCATCGAGCCGGGAATCAGCACCGGCTGACCGATGTCGCGCAAGTCGTCGGGCAGCACGGACGACCCAGGACCGAACGCGCGCGTCGCGCCTTTGCGATGCACGCACACCTTGACGCGTTTGTTTTCGATGTCATGCTCTTCGACCTTTGCCATATTGTGCGCGATGTCGTAAATCTGGAACACGTCGAAATCCTTGACGATGCCCGCGAGCACCTCTTCCAACGAACGCCGAATGTGGTACGCGAGAATCTGCCGATTCGCAAACGCGAAATTCGCGGCTGCCGCCATCCCTTTGAAATACGTTTGACCTTCGGGCGAGTTGAGCGGCGCGCACACGAGTTCGCGATCAGGCAGCTCGATTTGGTACTCGCGTACCGCGCGCTGAAAGTCGTTCACGTAATCGGTGCAGACCTGATGCCCCAAGCCGCGCGAGCCACAGTGAATCTGCACGACGACTTGCTCGGCGAACAACCCCAGCCGATCTGCAATCGCCGCGTCATACACTTCGGCGACGTGATCTACCTCGATAAAATGATTCCCCGCGCCGAGCGTGCCAAGTTGTTTCCTACCGCGCTCTTTCGCGCGCTTGGAGACCGCGCCCGCGTCCGCGCCCGGCATCTTGCCGAATTCCTCTGTGCGATCCAAATCGTCACGGCGCGCGTAGCCACGCGAAGCGTTGACTGCCCACTCTGCGCCTTGTTCCAGCACATCGTCCAGTTGCTTCGCGTTGAGCGGGACACTCCCTTCCGAACCGACGCCGCTCGGACAATTTTTGTAGAGCGCGGTCGCGAGGTCTTTGACGTGCGGCGCGATTTCTTCCGCGTGGAGGTGCGATGCGAGGAGACGGACCCCACAATTGATATCGTACCCGACTCCCCCAGGCGAAATCACGCCGTCAGGCAATTGCGTCGCAACGACGCCGCCGATCGGAAAGCCGTAGCCCTGATGAATATCGGGCATTGCAATCGCATACTTGACGATGCCCGGCAGCGTCGCGGTGTTGACGAGTTGATTGACTGATTCGTCTTGCAGCGCGTCTTCCAAGAGTTCTTCGCTTGCGTACAAGCGCGCGGGCGCGCGCATATCGCCGCGGAAATTTCGCGGCACTTGCCAGATGTAGTCGGCTATGCGCTCTAGGTTTTGTTTTGTAATCATCGTACCCTCCATGTAGGGACGTTTAATTAAACGTCCCTACACATCCACCACCACTACCGCTTCCCATCCCCGCGCGGTTTGTACGATCTTCAAATTGTGATACGTCACCGCCTTGATGATCTTGTCGAGTCCAGTCATCGGCGTACCGAAAACCTGTGCGCGCAGTGCAGTCGGAGAAAGCGTCTCGATGTGAAAGCGCTGGTACGTCTCGTGATGCGATTCCTGCAGCCACAGCAATTCCGTCAGCCAGTTGACGAGGAGCGATTCGTAATCCATCGCGCGGACTGCAACGACGCGCGCGGTTTCGTTCGCGTGCTCGCGTGCTTGCGCGTCCCGCTCAAGATCGCGGGATGTTCCACCTTCGAGCGCGAAGATCGCGAACGCGGCGTTCTCGAACAACTCGCGCAAATCCTTGCCGAACGCGCGGAACGACCAATCGGCGGTGTGCGGGATTTCTTCAAAGCGTTTCATCGTGGAGATTGGAGATTGGAGATTGGAAGAGTATTCGCAAGGGCTGGTTGCTTTCCAACTTCCAACCTCCAACTTCTAATGCGATTATAGCGCAATTCGCGGCGTGCGTCTACCACGGAAAGATTGGTTTGCTTGCCGCTTTGTTTCGGAGTATAATGCGAACGTAAGTTTCCCCTGGCGATTTTCTCTGGACGCGAAAATGGAGGACGCGGTGCGGTATTCATCCTGGTTCGTCCTGATCGTCACACATTCCAAACACAAAACCAGCCCCCGTAGGCTAGGCTCGGATGTTGAGCGCTTTCACCTACGGGCGACTGGCTTTTGTTTTTCTAGCGGCTCACCCCAGGCACCGATAACCACCGACCAGAGGAACGGCATCGTTTCAGCCGTTCATCTGAAGATGACCTCGGTCATGACGGATTGGGACTCCCAACGGGGAGCCAGTGACACTGGGACTTACGAGACCGCCGACGATAGTTTACTGCAATTGCGTAGAATGTCAAACAATGAACAGGGGTTGCTATGCCGCGTATCTTTGACAACATCGAACAGCAACTGCTCCCCGCGCTTCGAGAAACGCTGAATCTTGCCGACCGCGCCGATTTTTGTGTGGGCTATTTCAATCTGCGCGGGTGGGGCAGTTTAGCGAATCTCGTGGAGCATCTGGAAGGCACAGACGAATCGTGTTGCCGCGTGCTCATCGGCATGCATCGCCCGCCCGAGCAGGTGATGCGCGAAGCGCAAAGAGCCATTCAGCACGAGGAGTTTCTCGACGGTCCCACGACTGCGCGTTTGAAGCGCCAGGTGGCACAGAGTTTCAAAGAGCAACTCGAATTTGGCGTGCCGACCGTCGCGGCGGAAACCGCCTTGCGGCAACTAGCCCGGCAGTTGAGAGCAGGCAAGGTGCGCGTCAAACTCTTTCTCCGCTATCCTCTCCACGCGAAACTTTACCTCGTTCGTCGCACCGATATCGTCACGCCGTTAGTTGGTTTTCTTGGCAGCAGCAATCTCACGTTTGCGGGATTGTCCAAACAAGGCGAATTGAATGTTGACGTGGTCGAGCAGGACGCCGCAGAGAAATTGCAGCAGTGGTTCAACGCGCGTTGGGACGAATCTGCTTTTGACATTTCTACGGAACTTGCCGATCTCATTGAAACGAGTTGGGCGGGCGAGCAGTTGGTCTTGCCATATCACGTCTATCTCAAGATGGCTTACCATCTGTGCGAAGATGCTTTGCAAGGCGAACGCGAATTCAAGTTGCCCAAAGTATTCCAAGGAGTGCTACTCGATTTCCAGAAGAAAGCGGTTTCGCTTGCCGCGCACCACATTCATCGTCGCGGTGGCGTACTGCTGGGCGATGTCGTGGGCTTAGGCAAGACACTGATGGCAACGGCGGTCGCCAAGATTTTCCAGGAGGACGACGACAGCAATACGCTCATCATTTGCCCGCCCAAACTTCGCGAAATGTGGCAGTGGTACGTTGAGCAATACCAACTCACCGCGCGCGTGGTTTCGCTGGGCAGTGTAGACACCGAATTGGAGAACCTGCGCCGTTACCGTCTTGTTATCGTTGATGAAAGCCATAACTTACGGAACCGTGAGAGCAAGCGCTACGCCGCCGTGCGTGACTATATCGAGCAAAACGGCTCGCGCGTCTTGCTGGTGACGGCAACTCCCTACAACAAGCATTTCACCGACCTCAGCAATCAACTTCGCCTTTTCATTGATGAGGACGAAGATCTGCACGTTCGCCCCGAACGATTCTTCAAAGAGGTCTGGGAAAAGCAAGGTTGGATCGAAGCCGACTTTATCGCGCGATTCCAAGCGTCGCCGCGTTCATTGCGCGCGTTCGAGGAAAGTGAGTTTGCGGATGACTGGCGCGACCTGATGCGGCTTGTTCTTGTCCGACGAACGCGGCAATTCATCATGCAAACGTATGGCAGTTACGACAAGGCAAAAGACCGCTACTACGTAACTCTGAACGGCAAGCCGTACTATTTCCCTCTGCGTCAGCCCAAGACGCTCAAGTTTGATCTCGATGAAGGCGATCCAAACGACCAATACGCGCGGCTGTATCGCGCCAGTGTTGTGGGAGTGATTGAGAATTTGGCACTGCCTCGCTATGGCTTGGCAAACTACCTCGTCAAAGATGCCGAACAACTGGCAAACGCCGACGAAAAGAAGACACTCAAAGACTTGAACCGTGCAGGCAAACGTCTCATCGGTTTCTGCCGAACGAATTTGTTCAAGCGGCTGGAATCGAGTGGATACAGTTTTCTGCTATCCATCGCGCGGCACATTCTCCGCAATATGATCGCGCTCCACGCGTTCGAAAACAACTTGCCAATTCCTATTGGCACACAGAGCGCGGCGATGCTAGACACGGCGGTCTCGGACGAGGATGCCGATTGGCAGGAAGACGAGCCCGCGAATGAAAATGTAGGACAAGACGCCGTCCTGTCCAACGATCTCGCTGCCTACCGCAACCGCGCGGCGCAGGCTTATCAGACGTACCGCACGCAGTATCGGCGCAACTTTCAGTGGATTGACGGCAAGTTCTTCATATCTGACCTGAAACGTTCACTGCTTGAAGATGCGCAGGCGTTGCTCGGCGTGCTGGAAAACGCAAGACAATGGCAACCCGAACGGGATACCAAACTGGACGAGTTACGCCGTCTCATCACGCGCGAGTACCCGAATGACAAGGTACTGGTCTTTACGCAATTCGCGGATACCGCGCTGTACCTCACGCAGCAACTCCAAGCGCGCGGCGTGAAAGACATGGAAGCAGTCACAAGCGATTCATACGACCCGACCGCGCTGGCGCGTCGTTTCAGCCCCACCACAAACGGCGGCTTGCGCGCGGGTGAAACCGAACTGCGCGTGTTGATTGCCACGGACGTATTAGCGGAAGGGCAGAACCTTCAAGACGCTCACATCGTCGTCAACTTTGATTTGCCGTGGGCGATCATCCGCCTCATCCAGCGCGCGGGACGTGTGGATCGTATCGGGCAGGAGCACGACACGATTCTCGCCTACTCGTTTATGCCCGCCGAAGGCGTCGAGCAGATCATCCGACTGCGCGCCCGTCTCTACCGTCGCCTTGAACAGAACCAAGAAGTCGTGGGAACCGATGAATCGTTCTTCGGTGAGAATGCCGCAAGCAAATTGCGCGACCTGTACACGGAAAAAGCCAATGCGCTCGATGATGACGCCGATGAAGATGTTGACCTTGCCAGCATCGCACAGCAGATCTGGAGCAGCGCGTCAGAAGAAGATCGCAAGACGGTGTTGCAGTTGCCGCCCGTGATTCCTGCGGCGCGTATTCACCAACCGTTGCCTGATTCGCCCTCTGGCGCGATTGTCTATCTGCGATTCCCCGACCGTACGGACGCGCTCGTGCGCGTGGACGATCAGGGCAACTTGGTTTCCCAATCACTCACAGCCACTTTCCGCGCCGCCGAATGTGCGCCTGAAACAGTCGCTTTCCCGCGCGCCGCGAATCATCACGAACTCGTGGCAAAAGCGGTCTCGTTCGCCGCACAAGAACAAGTGACGCTCGGCGGGCAACTTGGCTCGATGCGGAGCACGCGCCGCAAGGTGTACGAGCATCTCAAGCGGTTCCGTGAATTACACCAAGCGCACCCGAACCTCTTTACGGCGGATTTGCTCCAGCGCCTAGACCCTGCCTACAACGCGATCTATCGCTCTCCGCTGAAAGAGTACGCACGCGATTCGCTGGGGCGGCAGATCAAACTGGGCATCACAGATGAGGAACTCGCGGAAATGGTTATTCGGATGCACGAAGAAGATCGTCTCTGCACAGTGACAGAAGAAGCCGCGCTGCCCGAACCGCAAATCGTGTGCTCGATGGGATTGCGTGCATTACTTCCTGGCCAATCTGACCAAGTCGCTTAGGATTGATCTATGCCCGATCTTCTTCATCAAATCCAAGATCGTCTGAATGTCGGAAATCTGCGCGACAACTTGCCGCGTCTTTTTTGCGAGACATTGAATTGGGGACGCGCCAGCGCACAGCCGCGACCGCTCGCGGTCAGCGCGCCCGTTGGTCGAACGATTACCGCGCTGCCCGTCGCGCAACTCGGTGGGCTGCCTGTCTTTTGTGTGGATTGGGACAGCGCCAAGTTGCCCAACGTACTACAGCGCCGCGCCGTTCACCGCGCCCTTGCGCCGACGCATCTTGAGCATTTGCTCTGCTATGTCACGAACGACGCAAAACAAGCCGCCTTCGTTTGGGCGCGGCAAAAATCGCGCGACAAGATCGAACTGCGAACGCTGCCGTACGAAGTCGCTTCGCCCGCACGCACGACGATCGAACGCTTGAACGAGATGGCGTTCACTGTCGAGGAACTGGGGTTATTCGCGGAACCACCAATCTCGGCAGTTACGGATAAACTCAATGCCGCGTTTGATGTCGAAGCAGTGACCAAACGCTTCTTTCGAGAATACAAAGAACTCTTTGAAGAAGCCGAGAAGCAAATCAAAGGAATTCAAGGCGACAACAGGCGGCTCTTTACGCAAAAAGTTTTCAACCGTCTTTTGTTCATTCGCTTTTTGGAAAAGAAAGGTTGGCTCAATTTCAACGGCAGGCGCGACTACTTGCGCGCGCTGTGGGACGATTACCGCGCGAAAGCGAGGGAGGGCGAGAATTTCTATCGCGACCGTTTACAGCACCTTTTCTTCTCTGGACTCAACACGCCGCACGAAGTCAACTTGATGGAGATTAACCAAGGCGGCTTTCTTGCGACCCTGATCGGCAACGTGCCGTACCTCAACGGTGGTTTGTTTGAGCAGGACGAGACGGATCGAAACGACAAGATTGTTGTGCCCGACCAAGTCATCGAGCCGATTCTGACCGACTTGTTCTATCGTTTCAATTTCACCGTGACCGAAGCGACGCCGCTCGACATCGAGGTTGCGGTTGACCCCGAAATGCTCGGCAAGATTTTTGAAGAGTTGGTGACGGGGCGGCACGAGACAGGTTCATACTACACGCCCAAGCCCATCGTTTCGTTTATGTGCCGCGAGTCACTGAAAATCTATTTGACGACGCAATGCCCGCAGGAATCCGCTGAGGCGATTGCAGAACTGGTGGACGAGCACGAGACGAAACACTTGCATCAGCCAGAACGCATTATCGAAGCGTTGCGCCGAATCAAGGTGTGCGATCTCGCTTGTGGCAGTGGCGCGTACCTGCTCGGCATGATGCACGAACTGCTGGACTTGCGCCACACCCTGTTCGCCAATTATCAACTTGACCCGCGCACCGTGTACGAGCGCAAGTTGGAAATCATTGAGAACAACCTGTACGGCGTGGACAAGGATCCGTTCGCGATCAACGTTGCGCGCTTGCGCTTGTGGCTTTCGCTGATTGTGGACTACGAAGGCGACACGCCTCTGCCGCTGCCGAACCTCGATTTCAAGATTGAAGTGGGCGATAGTCTGACCGCGCCGAATCCGCAGAGCGCGCAACAGATGGGAATGCGCGACGAGTTGGTGAAACAGTTCGATCAGAAAAAAGCTGAGTTTGGCAGAACGCACCATTACGGCGAAAAGCAAACCTTACGCGACGAGATTGCGAAACTGCGCCAACAAATTGCCCAGTGGACGCACGCGGGGTCAACCGTGCAAGGGTTCGATTGGAAAGTTGAATTTGCCGAAGTGTTTGCGAACGGCGGCTTTGATGTGGTGATTGCGAATCCGCCGTATGTGCGCGCAGACGCGCAGTTCAAACATATTCAAGATGAAGATGAGCGTCAATCAGCCATTGCCGATTGGAAAGACTATCGCGCCGCGCTCCTCAAAAGCAGTGTGTATCGAACGCTCTACGAAAAATGGGATTTGTATTTGCCATTTCTGGAGCGCGGTTATCAATTACTGCGCGGCGATGCCAGTATGGTCTTTATCATTCCCGACGCATATAACGCGGCGAAGTATGCGCGCAAATCGCACGAGTTCTTTTTACTAAACGCGCGCATCGCCAGCATCAACTTTTGTTCCGACATTCCACTTTTCGACGCAGGCGTAAGCAACACCATCGTTCACTTTGCGAAAGCCGCACCCACTTCGAATCATTGTCCCGTCCGCATCCGTCGTTGGGGCGAGAGTCCAGATGATTTTCAAGAGAACGCCAAAGTTTTGCCGACGATGGTGCAAGGGGAGTTTGGTTTAACGCTGTTCAGACCCGATGGCGCGGATCAGAGAACACAAACGCAAGATGGCGCGATTGTGCTTGAACGGATTTGTTTCATCTCAAAAGGAATGGTCACCAATTCCGATGAAAAAGAATACAAGGGCTTGTTCAAGAGCGAAGATTTGCTATCGGAAAAGAAAGATGCAAAACATCCCAAGCCATTTGTCGAGGGAAAGGACTTGGTCAAGTGGTGTGTCCAGCGTGTTAGATTTCTGGAATGGGGAACTCGGCGGGTTCCTTCGAAGTTGAGTCGTCCAACATTTCCCCAGTTGCACGAGCCGAGCGAGAAACTGTTAGCAGTGAGAACACCTGGGGCTGTTCCAA
>Ga0315274_10010487_pt1 | contig 13340 bp, 13 predicted proteins | sample YL17G02_20_MG_FD_203700 | JGI IMG/M metagenome (GOLD analysis project Ga0315274, IMG submission 203700) | Sediment microbial communities from Yellowstone Lake, YNP, Wyoming, USA - YL17G02_20 | ecosystem: Environmental > Aquatic > Freshwater > Lake > Sediment | place: USA: Wyoming | collected...
GTTTGCCTGCAAATGAGGACGTGTGGAGCCCGATCTGGAGCTGGTAACACGTTGCCTGACCGGCGACAACTATGCCTGGGAAGGGCTGCTCCGGAATCACACTCGCAAAGTCTATAATCTTTGTTACCGGTTCACAGGGCGGCCGGCGGAAGCGGAAGACCTGACCCAGGAAGTCTTCATCAAGATTTTCCAAACCTTGAAGACGTATGACGTTGCGCAGGGGGCATTTGTGACCTGGCTCAACCGCGTGGCACGCAATCACCTGGTTGACCACTATCGCCGCACCAAGAAGGACCGCATCACTTCCTCGATTGAGGACGAGGTGGGCGGCCTGGAAGAGAAACCCAGTCCCACGGTTGAGCCCATCGCCCAGTTGGAATCCCGCGAGCGCCGGGAAGTGTTGCAGCGGGCGCTGAACAAGCTCTCGCCCGACCTGCGGGAGGCGGTCATTCTGCGCGACCTTCAAGACCTGGATTACGACGAAATCGCCCAAGTTCTGGGGGTTCCGGAGGGGACGGTGAAATCTCGAATTAACCGCGGAAGGTTGGAACTAGCCAGGGTCCTAAAACGTATGGAAGGAATGAGAGGCTCCGCGAAGGCGGGTGGCCAAACATGACGCACCTGGAACTGGAAAATCTCGCGAGCGAGTACCTGGAAGGCCAACTGGAAGCGGCCCGCCGGGTCGAGCTCGAGGCCCACCTGAAGGATTGCGGGGCCTGCCGGGAGCTGGTGACCGACCTCCGGGGCGTGATGGAGCTTTGCAACTCCGCTGAAGACCTGGAGCCTGCCCCGTGGCTCATCGCGAAGATCATGCGGGCGACGGTAGGCGAGCGAAAGCCGACCTGGCGCGAGCAGGTGGCGGCATTCTTCCGGCCTTCGCCCCAGCCGCGTGTAGCCTACGCGGTGGCGATGGCGATCTTCTCGTTCTCCATCATCGTCAACGCGGCGGGGCTCAACATCCGCAAGCTCTCGCTCTCGGACCTCAGTCCGCGCACCTGGTTCAACCAAGCTAATCGCACCGGCCACCTGATGTATGCGCGCGTGGAGAAGTTCTACTACGACCTCCGGGTGGTTTACGAGATCGAGTCACGCTTCCGGCAGTTGCGTTCGCAGCCCAGCGAGAAGCAGGAAACTCCGAAGCCCGAGACAACACCCGGAGGATCGACCGATCGCAAGGGACCCGACGGCACACAACTGGCCTCGGTTGAGAACCTGGTCACTGCGGCCGGCTCGATCGGTGCGGTGTCGAAATTGGCCGGAAAAGGAAGGAGCCCATCCCAATGAAATGCGCCAACCATCCTCAAAGCGAATCTGTGGCCTTCTGCGGGCAGTGTGGACGCCCGCTCTGCCCCGAATGCAAGCATGCGGTCCGCGGGATGGCCTATTGCGAGAACTGCCTGGCCGCGCGAGTGCAGGCACCCTCCCTGCCACCCGCCTTCGGCCTGGGAACGGGCCCCAGCCCCGGCGTCGCCCTGGCCCTGGGCTTTATTCCAGGCGTCGGCGCCATTTACAACGGTCAGATCGTGAAGGCCCTAGTCCAGGTACTGGTTTTTGGTTCCCTCATTGCCATGGGAGACCGCGTCGGAGGGGGGGTTGGCCCCATTTTCGGCCTGGCAGCCGCGGCGTTCTACTTCTACATGGTGATCGATTCCTACCAGACCGCCAAGGCCAAGTGCCTGGGCCAGCCGAGGGAGGAATGGTTCGGCCTGGGCGACCTGAAGATGAATGCCCCGGTAGGCGCGGCGCTCCTCATCGGCTTGGGCGCGCTGTTCCTGCTCGACAACCTTGGGATCCCCGTCTTCCAGCACCTGGGCAAGTTCTGGCCGGTTTTCTTGATTGTCATTGGCGTGATTTTGCTCCAGAGACGGGTGCAGGGTGGGGGCACGAACTCCCCTTCCAGTCCTCCCTCGTACGAACCACCGAAGGAAGGACCGGGCAGTTCCCCGGGCCCACAGGGGATGTAGCACGTTGAAACGATGTTGAGGAGGCTGGAATGGACTTGCATAACCCTTTCTTGATTCCACTGGGCGCGTTCGTGATGGTGATCATCATCGTCGCCATCGCTCAGATGACCAAGATGCGCGAGAAGGAGCTCCAGGCCCACCAGGAACTGCGCATGCGGGAGATGGAGCACGAACGCAAGATGAAGGAAATGGAAATCGAGAAAGCCAAGGTCGAGCTGGATAAGGCCCGCGAAGAAAAGCGCACCTGACGAGCATCACAGGCCCTGCGATGCAGGAGTCGTAACGCCAAGGAGGCAGTCCATGAACCAAATGTTTCCGTTATTACCGATCATGATTCCCTTCGCCGGGATGCTGATGGTGATCGTAGTCGTGGGCATCGTCTTCTGGTTCAAGGCTCGCGAAAAGGAATTGCAGTTCCACCAGGAAATGCGAATCCGCGAGATGGAGCACCAGCGCAAGATGAAAGAGCTGGAATTGGAAATCGAGAAGACCAAGGTTCGGCAGGTCGTCGACCGAGCCGCCTGAGCCGGCGCGAAGTTCGCCCCTCGAGGGCGCTCGGAGGAGATCGAAGATGGAATCACCGCTGATTATTCCGCTGGCAGTCTTCGCGATGGTGGTCCTGATTGTGGCCATCACCAAGATGGCGAAAATCCGCGACCGGGAAATCGAGGTCCACCAGCGCCTGCACCTGGAGCAGTTGGAGCATCAGCGCAAAATGAAAGAGCTGGAGTTGGAACTGGACCGCGTGAAGCAAGGGAAATGACTCGGCTCGCGAAACGCGGGCCCGAGGACCGAGAGAAGAAGGATTTAGGACCATGGGATTCTCAACCACATCCGCCACTCCCCGCCGCCGGAGCCTGACCGGGCCGGTCTTTCTGATCGTCCTGGGCGTAATCCTCCTGCTGGATCAGATTGTCCCCAGCTGGGGGTTTGGGAAGACGTGGCCGGTCCTGCTGGTGGTGATCGGCGTCTTGAAGTTGCTGGACGCCAGCCAACCGCCGCGCCCGCCGGAGGGGCCGCAGGTGTAGGAAGCCATCGGCAATTGGCCGTTGGCAGGCGGCAGTTAGTAGAGGGCAGTACGCACCGGGAAGAGGGTAGGTTCATATGAGCGCTTATGGATATCGACGCGGATCAATCTTCTGGGCTCTGACGCTGATCGCGGTTGGCGCCATCTTCCTCTATCATAATTTCAATCCCGATCTCCGCCCCTGGCAGATTATCGCCAAGTATTGGCCGATCATGATCATTTTCTGGGGCCTGTCGAAGCTGATTGATTACCTCCAGTCGACCGCGCATCCGGAAACCACCCCTCCGCCGTTGTTCTCCGCCAGCGAAGTCGTCCTCCTGGTACTGATTTTGGCCATGGGCACCCTGGTTTCGAAGATTGTCTTGCACCCCTGGCAGCATTGGCCGGCAGCGGTGGGGATTGATGTGGACGACGACTTCGGCAATATGTTCCTGGAATCCTTCACCTATACGAAGACCCTCTCACAGCCCGCCAAGTCGCCGTCCGGCCTGGTGGTCGTGATCCGCCGCGGCGACGTGGAAGTTCACGGCGCCGACCAGAACACCATCGAAGCGGTCGTGAAGGAAACTATCCGCGCCACGAATGACGAGGAAGCCAAGAAAGCCTCGAACCAGCTCCAATACTCGATCGTCGAGCAGGCAGGGCGGTACCTCCTGCAAACCAATCTTGACTCATTGCCGAACAGCGGCCGCAACGTCCGGCTCGACATCACCCTGCGCGTACCCAGGGCGCTGGCCGCGGAAATCACCACCGAGCACGGCGACATCATCCTGGATGGCCTGAAAGGCGAGCAGACGCTCACCGTCAAGGGAGGCGACCTCCGCGTTCAAGACGTCGAGGGATTCGTTCGCGCCCATAAGGCAGGCCAATCCGCCGAATTCCGCGACATCAAGGGCAACGTGGATATCGACGGCCGCGGCCGCGACGTGGAGGCGTCCAACGTCACCGGCACGGTCGTCGTGAACGGGGAATTCGGCGGGTCCGTGCAGTTTCAGAACGTGGGGCAAAGCTTGCGCTTCAATTCTTCCCGCACGGACTTGACGGTGCAGAAACTGAGCGGCCGGCTCAACATGGAACTGGGTTCGCTCGACGCCTCGGGAGTCGATGGCCCCTTCGAGATCTCCACCGAGCAGAAGGATATCAGCTTGGAGGAATTCAAGCACAGCGTCAAGATCTCGACCTCGAATGGCGGCGTGCGGCTCCAGACTTCCACGCCCCCCACACAACCCATGAACGTTGACGTCAACAAGGGCGAGATCGAATTGGCCTTGCCCCCGAAATCCAACTTCCAGATTGACGCCCGGTCGAACCACGGCAACGTGGAGTGCGACTTTCCCGGCCTCACCGTGATTGAAGAGAGCGAGACGCCTTCCATCAGCGGCGCCTTCGGAAAGGGCGGGCCGACGCTGCGCCTTGCCAACTCCTATGGGACCATCCACCTCAGGCGGCAGGAACCTGGAGCGGTCCCGCCCGAGCCAACTCGCCCGCAGTTCCAGCCCAAACACGCCCCGCCGCCGGCAACGCCGGCCCCACCAGTGCCCCCGGCTCCTGCAAAGGAGAAGAGCACATCAACCCACATGCGACGGGCGCACCCACCTGCCGATTTCGTTGGTGACGGAGTCTGATCTCGCCCCGCAGCGAGAGTATCCACTCCCCTACCCAAGCTTTCACCACACGCAGCCGCGGACCTGGATCTAGTCTCTGACTTCCTCCAGGGTAGGGAAGAAATTCGGGAAGGAAATATCCACGCAGCCGCTGTCGCGGATGACGGTCGTGCCCTGCGCAACGAGCCCGGCAACGGAAAAGGCCATGGCGATGCGGTGGTCGTTATGGGTTTCGATTTCCGCGCCGCGCAGTTTTTGCTGCCCCGCCACATGTAAGCCGTCGGGGAACTCCTCAACCTCCGCGCCCATGCGTCGCAGATTCTCCGCGACGACCGCGATGCGGTCACTTTCCTTAACGCGCAGCTCAGCGGCCCCGTGAAACGTCAGCCCCTGTTCCGTTTGCGTCCCGAGCACCGACAGCACCGGCAACTCGTCGATCAAGCCGGGCACGATCTCCGGCGGGATCTCACCGCCCCGCAACTTGCCCGGCTCGATGTGCAGATCGCCGAGCAGTTCGCCGTTCAGCATCTCGACGTTAATCACTTTTACGCGCCCACCCATTGTCGCCAGCACGTCGAGGATCGCCGTGCGCGTGGGATTGAGGCCGACGTTGCGAATCACCAGGTTCGACTCCGGCACGAGAAGTCCGGCCACCATGAAGAAGGCGGCGGAAGAGATGTCGCCGGGGACATAAAGCTTCTTCCCTTCCATTTTCGCCCCGCCGCGCACGGCGATCGTGCGGCCATGACGGCCGATGTCCGCGCCCATTTGCTCGAGCGCGATTTCCGTGTGGTCCCGGGTCGGCACGGGCTCAACGACCTCCGTCTCGCCTTCGGCAAACAACCCGGCCAGCAGCACCGCGGATTTCACCTGCGCGCTAGCGACCGGCAACTCGTAGTGGATGGGTTTAAGTGTCCCGCCTTCGATTTCGAGCGGCGGCAGCCCGCCTTCGTCCGAGCGGATGCGCGCGCCCATTTGTGTAAGAGGATCGATGACACGCTTCATCGGCCGGCGCGAGAGCGACGCGTCACCCGTCATCACCGACTTGAACGGCTGCCCCGCCAGGATTCCGGAAAGCATCCGCATCGTCGAGCCGGAATTCCCCGCGTCGAGCACCGTGGTGGGCGGCTTCAATCCGGCCAGGCCGGCTCCCGCAATCCACACCACGTCGTCGCGGCGCTCGATCTTCACGCCCAGTTTTTTCAAGCAGTCGAGCGTGCTCTGGCAATCGGCGCTGGTGGAGAAAAAATGGATTTCCGTCGGCCCCTCAGCAATGGCTCCCAGCATGGCGTAGCGGTGCGAGATGGACTTGTCGCCAGGCATCTGGATGCTGCCTTCAAGCTTTCTCGCAGCCTTAATCGCTATCGTCTTTGTCGAACCGAAGAAACTCATGATGAAGAGTGGTCAGTTGTCAGTTGTCTGTCACTAACTGCCCACAGCGTGCCTTCGCGGGGATCTACCGACCCCTGATGGGTAGATTCGCACTGCGAACGAACTCCGTCAATAACCTCGTCAGCTCGGTCGAGCTGGACATGAGAAAACGTGCCCCACCTCAGAAATCAAATAGGTACGTGAACTTCGCCAGCAGTGCCCGATTCTGCGTACGCCGATAAGGTCCGAGCGGGAGCCCGGTATCCTCGTGCGAATCGGCCCCCAGGGTATCGAACCGGCTGTTGTAAACGATAAAGAGCCCGGTGTTGGCAAGCCGAATCAGCGCGTACCGCAGGTTTACACCGATCTGGTGATTGGAGCTGTTGTACTGGATCAGTGACTGGATATAGCTCTTGGGTGTGAACGAATATGTGAACTGCAGGCTGGCGAGGTCGGTTGCGAAATCCCCCACGGGCAACTCGACGTCGTTGCGGATGTAGCGCGCGGAAAGCAGATACCTGTAGCCCGAGCGCAGGCCTCCGCCCAGGGTGAGCGTGCGAATGTGTCCGGAATAAAATTCGCCCCAGGCGTAGTTGACGTCGCCGTAGAGCCGCGCGCTCTGGTCAGAATTCCCGTAGGCCGACCAGTTGTTGAAGGGATATCGGCCGACGGGGAGCACCACGCCGGAGTGAATTTCAAACGGCTTGAAGAGCTGCTCGAACGTTTCGTTGAAGGCCAGCCCGGCTGAACTCCCGTTGACGAAGTCGACGCGGAAATCCGTGTGTCGAAAGCCGGACTCGGGCTGCCCGTTGAAGCGGTAGTAGCCTTGCCAATGGTGGTGGGGCCAGAAACGACGGATGAATCGGCTGTTCTTCGGCCGCGGGCTCACGAAAATGCCGTAATTAGGCCGCCGGTAACCGACGCGTTGCACGAAGCCCACTTCCGGGTTGAAGTCCTCGCCCACCTGGGTGTACCCGCCCTCGGCACGAATCAAGTCCGAGTCGTAGAGGAAGGATGAACTCGCCGCGGCGTCATTGCCGTCGAGCCCCGGCGTTTGCGTCTGGGCGGCGTAGTTGAACCACGTGAAATGCCCGCCGACGCCGATATTGGCGTCGAGGCCGTACGTCTGGTTGGAATGGTAAAGGCTCGCCTGGGCGCCGATCGGCGACTTGTTGATGGCGAGTACGCCCACCGAACTTCGCCGGCCGAATTCGCGCACCAGCCGCGCCACCGTAAAGTTATTCGCCGGCGCGACGCCCAGCACCGATTGCGACTGCATATTCAGAAATCCGATGTTGAAGCGGCCTTGCTTTCCCGAGACGCGCGCCCCGCCGGCGATGGGGATCTGCGCGCCGGTGGGGTCAATTCCGATGCGGCGACTGAAAAACAACTCCACTTCCTGCGGCGTGCCCACCGTGGAGTAACCTGAGTTCTCGAGAAAGAACGGGCGCTTCTCCGGGAAGAAGAGGTCGAAGCGCGTCAGGTTGACCTGCTCTTCGTCCACTTCCACCTGGGCAAAGTCCGTGTTCGCCGTCAGATCGAGTGTCAGGCTTGAGGTGAGCGTGTATTTCAGGTCCACCCCCACTTCGGGCGTGTATTTTTTGACCGCAGGATCTCGAGTGTAATCTTGTTGAATTCCTCCCGTGATGAAAGGAACGATTTGCAGGCTGCGGCGGAATTTCGCCTCGACGCCGCCGAGGTCGCCCGCGAGCGAAACGCGCTGCAGGTCGAACGCCCGCGGCACGGGAGACCAGTACGATTGCTCGTTCTTGCGCCGAAGGTTGCGCATAAAGTTCACGCCCCACACCTCGTCGTGCCCGGAGTTGAAGCGAAGCGTGCGAAAGGGTAGGGCGAATTCGGCTTCCCAGCCGCGCTCGGTGATCTGGGTCTTCACTTTCCAGACGCCGTCCCAGTTCAGATTGAAGGAGGAGATGCCACCCGCCTGGGCGCCTGCGGCGCCACTGCCACCGCTTTGACCCACGCGGGGCGGGCCGCCCACCTGACGAGTCTGCCCGCCGTGGACGATCTGGGCGTCGTACTCAATTCCTGCGGCACTCGTCGAGAAAATATAGCCGTTCTGGTCGTCGTTGTATGGGTCGATGAGGATTTGAAACGCGTCCGTCTGGTCAAGCACGCCGTCGCGACGCCCTTGCGTGGAGCGGATGGCCGCCGGCTGCGAGTCGTAACAAATCACCGCGAAGTAGAGCATGTCCTTCGTGTAACCAATGCGGATCTCCGTCCGCTCCGAAGCGGGCTGGCCTTCCTGCGGAAGCTGCTGGATGAAATCTTGGGCGGGCTCGAAGGCCATCCACGCTTCGTCCACTCGGCCGTCGAGTCCCGGAGGCGCCTCAAGCTTGTAGGCTTTCACCCGCCGTGGCGCGGCGCTGGCTTCCTGCTGCGAGGCAGGAAGATCCGCAAACGTCGCGAGGAGGATTGCAAGCGCCGCCGCGACTGCCGCTCTCAGGTGCAGGCCACTAGACACGTATCTCTCCGGAGATTCGATTCGCACGTTTGGCTTCGTGCAGGACACAACGCCCGGCAGGCAGCAGACGGCCCATCCGGCCGGCGCCGTAACGCCTACGGACTTAGCAAGGCAGGTTCCGGCTACGCCCGCTACGTCAGATTCGGATCAACCGCGGCGGGATTTCGCCGGACTTTCGGGATCGAAAACTCGAAGCGCGAGCAAGCCTGTAAGCCGAATCCTGTTCCCCGATGTAATCGGGGTGGCGATCATTCCTCTAGGCCCGCCATTGCTGACGGGCTCCAGCGACCTACCCGAGAGTCGCCTGTCGTCACTCGCCACTGTTCGCGGCCAAGCGGCGGCATTGCGGAGCGGGCCACCCCTCCTCTCCTATTTGGTCTTGCTCCGTGTGGGGTTTTCCCTGCCCCCGACGTCACCATCGGGGCGGTGCGCTCTTACATTAAGCCCCGTCACGCGGGACCGCACCTTTTCACCCTTACCCGTCGGCTGACGGGCGGTGTATTTTCTGTGGCACTTTCCGTGCCGGCGGCGTACGGCCCGACATGTCGGGCATCCCCCGCCGACCCTCGCGGTTAGCGAGCACACTGCCCTGCGGAGTTCGGACTTTCCTCTCCCCCACCCATGCCAGTCCGCCGAGGCGGACCCTCGGATGGGGCAGCGATCGCCCGGCTTGCTCGCGCAACTTTCATGATAGTCTGCCAACGGGCCTATGGTCAAACCGCAATCGCTTCGCAAAGTCATGCAGTCGACCCAACGCCTTTCGCTCTTCGCTATTAGCTTTTCGAATCTCCAGATTCCATTTTCCCGTTTCCCGTTTCCCGTTTCGACACTCTCCGCCGCGCTTTTTCTCCTCGCGCTCTCGTTCTCGCCGGGACTTGCGCAGGAACCGCCCACCACAGCTCCGGTGTCGTCGCTCCTCGCCACGGCCGACGACGTCTTCCGGGAGATGAGCCGCATCACCGGCCTCCCGATCCACGCCCCGCTCAAGAAGCGAATCGTCGCGCGCGCGGAAATCAGGAAAATTCTCGAACAGAACCTTCACGAGGAGTACACGCCGCAGGAAATCCATGTCCAGGAAATGATTCTCCGGGCCTTCGGGCTGGTCTCGTGCGATTTCGACTTCGCGAAGTTCCTGATCACCTTCTACACCGAGCAGGCGGCCGGCGCCTACGACCCGCGCCGCAAGACGATGCTCATCGCCGACTGGCCCACGGAGGAGATGCAGCGGCTCGTCCTCGCCCACGAACTGACCCACGCGCTCCAGGACCAGAGTTTCGATTTGGACAAATTCCTGCACGCCGAGCGCCAGAACGACGACGCCACCAGCGCTCGCCAGGCCGTCGTCGAGGGCTACGCCATGGCCGCCATGATGCAACAGATGGTTGGGTCGGTGGACCTCGCCAGCGTGCCCTCGCTGGGACCCCTGATGGCCAGCATGGTCAGCAAGCAGATGGGCGAATTCCCCGCCTTCACCAACGCGCCGTTCTTCTTCCGCATGCAGGCGTTGTTTCCCTACGCGCAGGGCATGGGCTTCATGCAGCGAGGACTGCAACTGGGGGGATGGAAAAAACTGAACTCACTTTTCTCGAACCCGCCGACGACGACCAGGGAAATCTTCGAACCGTCGGTGTATTTTGACGAGCAGCCGCTGCCGGCGATTTCACTGCCCCGGCCGCCGGCCCTGGATGGAGTGCCAGGACTGAAGCTGCTTGCCGAAAACACCGTGGGCGAACTCGGTTATTACTCCCTGCTTGGGCAACTCATTTCCGAAGACGAAGCAAAAAGCGTGGCCGGTGGCTGGCTTGCCGACCGCTTCATTCTCTACGAAGGCGCGAGAGCGGACCAGTTCGCCCTCGTAGCTCGCACGCGCTGGGCCAGCGCCGAAACCGCGCTCGCTTTCTTTCGCGATTACCACACCGTCCTCACCAAGAAGTATCCCGAACTCGCCTCGGATCAGCGCTCAGAGAACGATATGTTCGTGGGCACCGCCGCTAACGGCCAGGTCGTCTTGCTCCGCCAAGGCGACGAGTGCCTCTGGGCCGAGGGCGTACCCGCTGAGAAAACTGACGCGATGCTGAATTGGCTGCGGTCGTTGTAGCGCCGGGCTTTACCCAGGCGTTGGGCCACGCGGGCCAAGTCTTTTCCTGTTATCCCAGGGAGCTTGGGACTCACGCGGGAATCTCGACGGGTTTGATCAGGATATCTTCTTCTGGAACTGGGAGCCCATCTTCGACGAGACTTTCGATATAGACCGATATCGCCTCGCGAATGTTCTGGACGCCTTCCTCGATGGTCTCAGCTTGGGTGTGGCAGCCTGGGAGTACGGGACAGAAAACGTGATAGCCGCCGTCATCCTCTTTCTCGAGAATCACCGTGAAACGGTGTGCCATAGTCCTCCTCACGTCACGCCATTGTAACCCGAAAGGGAAGCAAAAACCGCAAGCATGAAAAGAGCGTAGGCACTACTTCAGCAGCCTCCGCAGCGCGGTTTCGTCGATGGTTTTGACGCCCAGAGAGCGGGCTTTTTCGAGCTTGGAGCCGGGGTCGGCGCCGAAGACGACGTAGTCGGTCTTCTTGCTCACCGAGCCGGTGACGCGGCCACCGGCCTCTTCGATCATGCGCGTGGCCTCCTCACGGGAGTAAGTGGGCAGCGTGCCGGTGAGGACGAACTGTTTGCCAGCAAGTTTGCCTTCCGCGTTACGAGCCTTCTTCTGCTCGAATTGCAGACCGGCCTTGCGAAGCTTCTCGATCACATCCCGATTGCGCTTCTCGCCGAAGAACTCCCGAATCGCCTCTGAGACGCGCGGGCCGACTTCCTCAACTTGGAGAAGTTCTTCTTCGCTCGCCTTCGCCAGCTTATCGAGCGAGCCGAAGTGATCGGCGAGCAGTTGTCCGGTGCGCTCGCCCACGAAGCGAATACCCAGCGCGAAGATCAGCCGTGCCAGTTCTGCTTTCTTGCTGTTTTCAATTTCCTCGACCAGATTCTGCGCGGACTTGTCGCCCATGCGCTCCAGGTTCGCCAGTTGCTCGTGCGTCAGGCGGTAAAGGTCGGCGACGTCGTGGACAAGTCCCTTGTTCACAAGCTGATCCACCAGCTTGTCGCCCAGTCCGTCGATATTCATGGCGCGCCGGCCGGCGAAGTAGAGCAGCGATTCCTTCAGCCGCGCCGGGCACGCGGCGTTGACGCAGCGGTAAGCGACCTCCCCCTCGCTGCGATGCACGTCGCCTCCGCATACCGGGCACTTCCTGGGCATCTTGAACTCGCGGCCGTCGGGCGCGGCTTTGACGACCTTGACGACCTGCGGAATCACTTCTCCGGCGCGCTGAATGAGCACCGTGTCGCCGATCTTTACGCCCAGGCGTTCGATCTCATCCATGTTGTGGAGCGTGGCGTGGCTCACGGTGACGCCGCCCACATCCACGGGTTCGAGGTCCGCGACGGGCGTAAGCGTACCGGTGCGGCCCACTTGCGCGCGAATATCGTTGACCCGCGTCGTCGCTTGGCGTGCCGGATATTTGAAGGCGACGGCCCAGCGCGGCGATTTCGCTGTGGTGCCGAGTTCCTCCCACAGGCGCGTGTCGTTCACCTTCACGACGATGCCGTCGATCTCGTAATCGAGACTGTCCCGCTTCGATTCCCACTCCTGAATGTACGCGAGAAGCTCTTCGAACGACCGGCAGAGCGTTCGATGGGGATTCACTTTGAACCCCATCTTCCCCAGCGCATCAAGCATCTTGGCGTGGTCAGCAAGCGGCACGCGGCCGTTCACCAACAGCTGATAGAGATACATGTCGAGCCTGCGCTCAGCGACGATGCGCGGGTCGAGCTGGCGCATCGTGCCCGCCGCCGAGTTGCGCGGGTTGGCGAATTTCGGCTCGCCCGCGGCCTCGCGCCGCGCGTTGGTTTCCTCGAAAGCCTTGAGCGTCATGATGACTTCACCGCGCACTTCGAAGCGCTTCGGGTTGCCGATCGCTTCCAGCTTCTTCGGCTCGATGCGCAAGGGGACGGAGCGAATAGTCTTGACGTTGGAAGTCACATCTTCGCCGGTTGTCCCGTCGCCCCGCGTCACGCCGTGGACGAGCACGCCATTCTCATAGGTGAGCGACATGGAGAGCCCGTCGAGTTTCAGCTCGCCCACGTAATCCACTTTCTCACGCCCCGCCAGCTCTCGAACCCGCCGGTCGAACTCGCGCAACTCATCCACCGAATAGGTGTTGTCCAGGCTCAGCATCGGCACCGAGTGGCGGACCTTGGGGAACTCCTCGGCGGGCTGCCCGCCCACGCGCTGCGTGGGCGAATCGGGCGTTACGAGCTCCGGGTGCTGCGCCTCAAGCTCCTGGAGGCGCTTTATCAACTTGTCAAACTCGAAGTCAGAGATTTCTGGATCGCTCAGAACGTAGTAGCGATATTCGTGATGGCGGATTTCGCCGCGAAGCTTTTCGATTTCCCTTTCCAGACTCTTGGCCACGCAATCCCTCGATTCCCTGGTGTGATTGCCAACTCGCGCGCTCGGGAAATTATACGCCTCTGCGAAGAAAGAAATCCGCCCCACGCAAAGCCTTTGCTCGCCGCGTGGGACAACGGGCTGACCCGACTTGACATCGAAGCAAATAGACTGCTACGTTCGGTGGTGGAAGCGGGATTCCAGGAGCAAGTCGGAAGATGAAAAAAACTCTGATCTCAGTTGTCCTCATTTCTCTCGCGTCTGCGTTCGTGCTGCTCGCTCAGACCCGCGAGCCGCGCAAGCCGGAGAACGCGCGTTTTGGAAATCCCACGAATACGGGCCGGAATCTCCAGGACCTTTTCTATGGCGTCGTCAAGGCGCTCGACAAAAACGAAATGGTGCTGGAAAAGACCAAGTTCGGCGTCGATCAGGCCATCAAGCTGGATG
>Ga0315274_10010488_pt1 | contig 13339 bp, 16 predicted proteins | sample YL17G02_20_MG_FD_203700 | JGI IMG/M metagenome (GOLD analysis project Ga0315274, IMG submission 203700) | Sediment microbial communities from Yellowstone Lake, YNP, Wyoming, USA - YL17G02_20 | ecosystem: Environmental > Aquatic > Freshwater > Lake > Sediment | place: USA: Wyoming | collected...
ATTATTATCATAAATTTTATTTCCAGTAAAGATAGAACCTGTTCTTATATAATCATCTTTTAGTATTGATCTATTAGGATATAGTCTATCAAGATTAACTTCTTTTGTTTGTCTATAAATTTTTTTAATAGAATTGTTTTTGTAATCATTTAGATATTCTTTAATTGTATCTTCTGATTCCCCAATAAAAATTGAGTCAAAAATGGGATTTATATTAGAATAATCTAATGTAACATGAACACCGCCAATAATTAATTTTGAATCTGGTTGAGATCTTTTAATTAAAACTGCTAATTGTAGAGCACTATTATATGTATTGGATACTACTGAGAAAGCATAAATATCTGCTTTGGGTATAGTATTAAGATCTTGACAATTTGAATCAAATATTTCTACATCACAATTATTTTCTTTCAAAATAGTGGTTAAATATAAAATTCCAAGAGAAAATTGAGATTTATAATCATATAACCATTTCATATCTGGCAAGATAAATATTAGTTTCACTCACGAACCCCTACAATATACTTCCAGTTTAGGGTATACATATTTTTAACATCTATTGTTGAAGGTTGTCTTAAAATACAAATTAATCTTTTTGTTATATTAGATCTCAATAGTTCAACTAAAAGTGCTGCTGCTGAATCTGTCATACAAATTTCTTCGGCTCTTTCTATAACTGTAACCCAATCAAATAACGAATAATTTTCTATATATTTTAATTCTATTTCCTTAATGGTATCATTAAAATTTATTTTTTTCATTCTTAATGAGTATGGAGGAGAACCAAAATTATAATTTATAAGTCTATATTTCTCATTGTTAGGATTTAATAAATTAAAGAGTTCTACTTCTTTTACTATATTTCTATTAATAGTAATATAATCTTTCCAGTCATGAAAGTCAAGATTGGTAAGTAAATATTTAGATTTCATTACACTTCTATCTCTAAGATTATGTCCATGTAATGGAATAAATATAAAGTTTTGATCTTGAACTATTTCTTTTATTTCTTTATTTAAATATATTTCTTTGTAAGGAAAATTATCTTCTTCGCAAGGATATTCAAAATCATATATATAGTTTGGTAAATATGAAAAAACTTTTATAATAGGCCATATAATTTTATATCCTAATTTTTGGTAATGGTATCCAATTTTTTGACAATAAATTATATCTCCTAAACCTGCAGGTTGTCTTATTAAACAAATCTTTTCCATTATATCAAAGATAGTATTTCTGTTATACTGTAATGTTCACAATCTTTAGAAGATGGTTTGGTTTCAATAATCTTCTCATGTAGATTTTCACCTGTCTGGAGACCAATAATTCTAATATTAATTTTTTGTCCACCAGAGTATTTTTGAATCATTGCTTCTAGGAGATCTCCAATTTTGATAGATTTCATATCTGGGACAAAAGGTGATGCATCTTTAGCGTTTTCCAAACAATCAAATATAAGATCTACTGCTTGTTCTGATGTCCAAAAGAATCTGGTAGCCTCGGGTTCTGTTACTATAATTTCCTTACCTTGTTCTATAAGGTCTTTCCACTTACAAAGAACAGATCCAGTTGAGTATAATACATTTCCATATCTTACGATTCTATACTTACACTCTGGATTTAAATCGGAATATTGTTTAAATAACCGTTCCATAAGAAGTTTAGAAGCGCCATATACACCAGCAACCTGAGCAGCTTTATCAGTGCTTATACCAATAACAAACTTGGTTTTATTAATTAAACTTTCTTCTAGAATGTTAAGGGAACCGATGGTATTTGCTTTGATACATTCTCTTACAAAGATTTCAGATAATCCTACGTGTTTATTAGCTGCTAGATGATAAACTCCTTCAATGTTCTTCATGGCTTGCCTTACTTCGAAGATATCTGATACATCTCCAGTGTAAATCTCAATCTGAGGGTATAGTTGTTTAAGTTTAATTAATTCTCCTTCATTTCTAGCAAGTACTCTAATAGTGTCACCTTTTTCTAATAGTCTTTTAATTAGAGTTTTTCCTAAGAATCCGCTTCCACCTGTAACAAGAATATTCATTTATTCTCCTCTTTTTTTATTTGTAAAATGTTCAAAATAATATATTGGTTCTTCTATGTATTCTTCTGTTTTTAAGTATTGTTTAATTGAATCAGAATATACCTTGTCCTCGGTTCCAGACAGATTATGTTTAAATCCAACTTGTAAGGCTATTTCTCTTTTAACTGGATTAAGATGATTAGGATTACGATAATATCTTTTTAACCAAGGTTTATCTGGATCTGGTTCGTCCCACCAGCGGTCATACTTAATAGAATGAAATGATCTTTCTTCGATAACTTTATCGACAGTCATAATTAAATTAATTCCAACAACATCTGGTTTTGATTCTATAGCCTTTAAGATAAGAGAAACGTAATTAGGAGAAATAAGGTCATCATCATCAACAAATGATAAGTATTCACCTTTTGCTTTTCGAAGTAAATCGTCACGTTTTTTTCCAATTGTTTTTTCACCTTGGTCTGTGTCTATTATAACTTCAACTTCATCTGTAAGTTGTGGATTTAGAACGTTAATTAGTCTTTCTAATAGTTTTGTTCTTGATTTCATAGAGCAAATTAGTATACTTAGTTTCATACTTTAAGTCTCTCTTCTATAGGTAATAATCTACGTTTTTCCCAAGTTGCATGGTCTTCTGGTTCTTTTGTTACTGCAAATGTATCAGCGAAATCTCGTGGGCGTTTATTCCATAACCAATGTCTATGTTCAAAGATAATATCTGGTTTGAAGTAACGTAAGTCTACTACTTCATCTAATTCTTTTACATTGATAAAATATTCTTGATCAGCCCAATTATGCATGTATGCAGGATGATATACTATTCCATTCATCTTTTTTAGAAGACGACCTGTTAAAACAGGTATAGTTACTATGGCTTTAAATCTATCTGGGTTTCCATCGTTAAAAATAATACTTCCATCATATTTTTTAAAACAATCATGTAATATACTATCCCAATGTTTTGGGCAATCGAAGTCATCGGCTCCGATTATTATTATGTCGTCATTTTTAAAGTCAAAAGATGCTAGAAGTTTATAGTTAGCGGTAGGGACTCCTTTTACATTATCTCCTAGAACGAAGACGTTTAGATTCGGATCGTCTGGATTAAGGTTTATTATTTCTTGCTTTTGTTCTTCTGTATTGACCCCAGCATTTGTAATAAAATTATTATCGGCTTTTCTTTTCCACTTTTGATAAGTAGAAGTAAACATTTTTGGTCTTATAGTGGCCCATGAATTAATTATTCTTCTCATATTATTTATTCCGTATATATACTTATTAGATTGTATTCATTAAGTTTTATTTTTTCGACTTTTACATCTTTAAAATCGTTAACTATTTTTCTTATTAAATATTTGTAATATTTTTCTTCATTGGGATATGTATGTTTATTGACCAATATTAGCCTTTCTTTATTTAAAATATGCCAACTATAATCTTTTCTAATATGTTGTCTTATTATTTTTCTTGCTGATTTTTCTGAGTCTGAAATACCTAAAACAAACCCTTCATAACCAAATGTTGTGTGTATTAAATAAAATTCGTTCATAAATATCCTTTAAAGTAAGTCTGAGTTGTCTAACTCTATCTGTTCGTTACATATAAAACATTTAGCAAATTGTGTTGGTCCTAAAGGTCCATTAAATCTGGATATTAGTTCCAATACTCCATTTCCTTTACAACACGATTTGATATGTTTAGATTCAAACTCTTTAATGATTTTAAGTATTTCTTCTGTCATATTTTGACCATATCTTACTATAATTTTACTCATTAATATATCCTTTAAACTTTTTAATTGCCTCTGGTATAATTTTATCTCTAAAATAATCTATTAATTTTTGTCCACTCAACTTAAACCAATCCTCATGGTATGCTCCGCTGTTAGTATTGGTTATAAGATGGGATCCCAACATCTTAGCCTCTATCAATAGTCTAGAACATGTCTCTGGAACGTCAGGAAAGAAGATGAAGTTTTCAAATGAGGCTAATGCCGTCCAAAATTTTTCTTTATTATTAATTCTTGGAATAAATACATAAGGAATTTTATTTTCAATACAATATTGTACTGCACCAAATTTATTTTTAATATTAGGTCCTTGATTATAGATTAATCCATTAGTTAAATATATTTTTTCAGAATCATTAAAAATAGCGTATTTTGGTTTTTTTTCAGTTTTAACTCTAATAGCAGTTAGTATATCTAAATCATAATGAGTGTATATTGACCCATGGATATTATCTAATCTACAAGATATATGTTTTTGTAGACTTAATTGGTTTTGATGCCATGAAGTTTGACATATACATACTTTTGCGTTATTATAAAAATCAAGATTAATTAAGAATTTTTCTGGAACAACTCCCTTTTCATTAATAGTTCTATCTGGGTTAATAAAAGGATTTCTGGTTGGAGTATATTTATGATCGTGCTCATAGATAAGATAATTTTTGTTTTTAATTAATTTTTGCTTTATTTCTTCTTTAAGATTTACAAAGTTTGTAATTATGTAGAAATATTTTGAATCTATATCAACGACATCACTAGACTGGAATGTTTTTTCAGGTTTAATATGTTGTATTAATGCGTCATTACATACTTCTGCTCCTCTACGTATTTCTTCCATAAAGTAGTCTGCCACAAAAATTAAGTTTTTACACATAATTTATAATTTTATCTTTCTTTTGAAAAATCCAAAAATATGAATGATATTTTCTAGCATGTTGTTGATTTTTGGTTTGCCAATTGGCTACTATTCTATTCTTAGCCTCTAGGATAAAAAGATCTTTAGGATAAAATCCAGATAAGATTGCCTGATTATAAATAAAATAGTGAGAAAAATATTGCTTACCAGAACTAACTTTGTCCTGACATTTAAATATTATGTATCCTTTATTCTTTGTTATTCTATATAACTCTTGAAGAGTTTGGATATAATATCTATGTAGTTTTTCTTCACTACTAAAAACACTAAATCGTTTATTAATAATATTGTTAGAATCTGATGATTTTAAACTGGGACCAGTTGTAGTTAGAAATGGTGGGTCATACATTGTCATATTAAAGGTATTATCCTTAACTGGAATGTATTTACTATCAGCTGGAATTACTCCGCTTACTTGCGGATTAATATCAAATTTAAATGTAGGATGACATAATCCTGCATAAAAAGATCCAGTACTGTAAGTTACATCACATTCAATATTTCCAAAAAGAGAGATAATCGCTTGGATTATCTCTTTATTAGTATTGTATACTGACTTTATCATTAACCCTCTGGAAAATATTTAAGAGTGAGATCGTTTTGGTCTTGTGGTTGAGCAGATGGAAAAACTTCTGGATCGGAAAATCTATCTGGTTTTAAATCTGATATATTTATTGAATTGATAAGTTCTTTCCACTTTTTAATTATTTTAGTCCATTCAAGTTCATTTCCTAATTTAACTCCACGTTTTGAATACTCTTGACACATCTTTTTGGAAGTATATAATAAGTTTAGTTGGTGGGCGGCATGGTCTGTGTCTGCTATTGCTTTAATTAGACCAGTTCTTGGTTCGTGTTCATATTCTCCAACCTTACAGAATAGAAGTGTGTCTTTTCCCCAATCAGTGTGTGCTGAATAGTTAGTAATGATATTTGGAACACCTGCAGCTGCGGTTTCTAGGGCTGGTAGATGCCAACCTTCACTATTGGTTAAACTTACATGAGCATCAAAGCAATTAACTATCTCATTAAGTTGTTCCTCTGTAGGACCAATACCTGGTTGTAGATTCTTATCAAAAATTACTCTATCAGATAATTTATACCAAGCAGATAACCATTGTAAATCCCATCCAATATTATCTTTAAGAGAACAATGAAAATAACATTTAATTTTTCTATCTTTGGTTTCATATTTATCTATGAATTTTCTCATCGTCATAAATATAGCATCAAGTCTTTTTCTAGGTTGATTTCTGGCTATACTTCCAATAAGGAAGGTATTATCTGTTATTCCAAAGAATTTTTCTCTATGATTTTTTCGTTCTTCCTCAGTTAGAGGTTTCCAAATATTGGTATTTACTCCATGTGGTATTACTATAATATTATTAAGTTCTTTTCCATTTGAAACTATTCTACATGTTTTATTAATAACATCTTTTGCCCAGTCAGTAAAGACAACACATTTATCCATAGTTCCAATCGTTTTAATGGTATCAATTGGTGGTAATCCTGGTCTTCCTTCAGGGGCTTGTAACATTGGAAAAAGACAATCACTATCAATTGCTAGATATGGTATGAATTTAAAACATTTACGATTTTTTAAATGATTTATATTATAGAGTCCCCAAATGTCATTTATAGGAATTACAATATCAGGTTTAAAATGTTGAATAATAAAATAAATTGAATCGTATCCATAGTGATCAGGTATACACGGGTTACCTTTAAGACATGGAGTTTTATCACTATGTTCAATTAAATTGGAACGGTCTGAATTTGGTATTAAATGTTGTGGTTGAATTGTTCCTTTTGAAGTATATTCAATTATTGATCCCTTTTTGCAACATTCTTCATGATTTTTTGTTTGGGAATAATAATGAATTGGTAGATCTATAGGTATTGGAATATCGGCTAATCCAAGTTGGGCTATTTCGTATTCATCGGTTTTAGTTAAATTTAATAAAATATTACGAATTACAGTAGCATATCCAGTTTTTCTTTTGACGCTATCTGCTACAAATAGAATTCTCTTTTTCGTATTTTTTCTCCCTCATTAAAATGTAAATTATATAGATTTCTTTTTAGATTTTTTTGTTGATTTCTTTTCTATTGGTAATATATCAGTTAGATTTATTTCTTCTTTTGATTCAACAATATCTACTTTCTCTTTAGTTATTTTTATTTCTTGTTCTAATTTAGGTGTAGATACTTCTCGTTTATTAGGGTTAACTACCCTTTTAGTTTGTGTTCTTAATAACATTTTTTTCTTCTTTCAAAGATTCTATAAAAGATCGAAATATCTTACTTATTGATCTTCTATTTAAACCAAATAAATCATTATTTTGTGGTTTAAAAGAATTACCATGAATTAATTTAGTATATACAATTAACTTACTTTTAAGTGGTAATCTTGTAAATTTTTGATAAACCATTTCTTGAATTTCTTCAGGTATTGTTACTCGATCCTGTATCATCTTTTAATTCTTTAACCTTGGTATTAAAAATTTTTTTTATTTCATTATTACTATAGATGTCAGATAGTTTAATTTCTTTTCCATCTATAATTAGAATATCATCTTCAGTTAAACTATCAGATATTTTTCCAATTTTTTTTCCACTTTTAGTTATTATTTCCGTCATTCAGTATCTCCAGTCGTTCTAATTTATTGATAAAATTTGGTTTGCATTTGTTTATACAATGCAAACAATAGTCTCCTCTTCGTCGCATCTTACTATTAATCACAGATTTGAGGTATCCTCTTCGTAATATAGTATAGTCTGATCTATCAAATTTTACCTTAAAGTAACTTCCTGTTGGTACACTCATTACTATTGTATCATAACACGTTTGTTTCATTATGTTATAAATATAATTGTTTAATATGTAAAAGTCAATATCTTTTTGTGTTTCTATAGAATTTTTAAATGAAAATTGTATTGATATATTGCTTTTTTCTATTATTCCGTCTATATACCCATATATTTGATTACAAAAAACATATTTATCGTGGATTTTATTAATATAATTAGATTGTAAAAATTCACTTAAATTAATAGCACAAGTAGCACAAAAATCTTTAAAAATATTTCTATCTATTGAATATATTGAGTTTTTTCCAGTATAAACACGATATGTAAAATTTTTGGAGAAAGTCTGTAAGAAAGTTTTAGTTGAATTTTGATAGAATTCTAATAGAACTTTCTTAAATAATAGAGAAGCATTCTTTAAATAAGTAGATCTTTCTTTAAAATAATAGCATCTTGTCATTCTATTATAAAATGTTTTTAAAGTTAGAGGACTAGACACACTTAATTTTCTTTCTTCTTCTTATTTCTAGTTGAGCCACTTTAAGACTAATTTTGAATTCTCTTACATATTTTAATAGTTTTTCTCTTGTTTTCATTCCATCAAAACTATATCTTTTAAAAATATAATCTCTTTCTAATGGTACCAACCATTCTAGGTATTCTATCATTTTTGGTGTTAGAGTGGTTGCTTTTTCATTTAGAAGGTTTGAGTCTATATCTTTACTCTTTGGAATTGTATCTCGTCTTAAATTCATCTTTATCATTCCTTAAATACTTTATTGCAGATATGATACTTTTTAAGTTTTGGGATTAACATGTATTTGTCCTTTTTCTTGTAAATTTAGGAAAGATACAACCTCATCTATATGAAAAGGTCTATATTCTATGTGTCCTGTAATCCATGGAGAATCAATTCCAACATCCACTGATTTTCCAAATGGTTGTAATTTTCCATGAGAATGTCCGAAGATATGAAATGATCCAAAATGACTTTTATTCCATACTCTCATTGCAAAATGACATAAAGTTATACTTAAATCTTTACCTTGTTTAAATTCAAATAAAGAATTAATACTTTGAAACAATTTATAGTCAGAGATACTTAATCTTTTATAGTCATGATTTCCTAGTATAAGATTAATATCTCCATTAAGTCTTCGTTTATAATATCCTGCAGACTTCCAAGAGTAATCTCCTAGATGCCATACAGAATCAGTAGGTTTGACTACTTCATTCCAATTCTTAATTATAGTTTCATCCATATCTTCTATTGTATCAAATGGTCTATTACAATGTTTACGTATATTATTATGCCCCAGGTGGCTGTCACTAGTAAACCATATCATATTGCTTGTTTTCCTCCTGCTGTAATTTTCTGATGTCCAGCATTTTGTGCTTTAAGAGCTTTAACTGTTGCATAACTATCTTCTGTTATACGTAGATTATAAGTATCTAATTTATAAGCGAGGCCGCCAGTTTTACCAGTTATTTTATTCTTATATACATAAGTTTCTAGATAAGGCATTGCTCTTTCTCCATCTGGCCCATATTGTCCGCGCCAGATTATATTGGTATTTTCTCTTACTAGAAGGTCATTATGAATCATTATGATTACATCAGCATCATATTCTAATTGTACAGTATCTTTAAGATCTGCGGGGGTTGGTCTACTATCATTATCACCAAGTTTTCTTAATTCTGTAGTCATTATAATATGAGAATCATTTATTCGTGTTAGGTCTTTAACTTTCTCTGATAGAATAGATATACTGTCTCTTTTTTCTTTAGCGTTGTGATACGTTAATTTATGAAAATTATCTAGAAAGAATAGTCTTTTCTTATCTGGAAATTCTTTAATAAACCATTCTAAATGGGCTTCTAGTGCTTCTGGGGAAGTTCCATCATTGGCATCTACCATTATAAATCTTTTAGATAGATTATCTAACCAATTCCATCCCGCTGTTATAATAGATTGTTCATCAGACATTAAACTATTAAATTGTTTGATTTTTGATGTTGCAAAGCCTGTCTTTTGCGCAAGCATTTTAAGTGTCATTAATTCTGTAGTATCATCAATAGACATAAAAAACACAGCAGCATCTTCATTTGTTTCAACTATGTCAATTGCTAATGCTTGTAACATTGTGGTGTTATGGGTTACTGTCCCATCTTCTAGTAGGAATCGACCATCTCCATCTAATTCAAATCCATAATATTTTCCTTGTCCTATTGGTTGTATTGTTATATTAGATGTTGACCAATCTTTTTTTATAGTTTTTCTTCTTGCTTTTTTTCTTTCTATTTTTGTTGGTATTTTCCATATATTACCACTTATGAGTATTCTAAAAGCATTTCCTATAAAACCAGTTGATTTGATTGAAGTTTTTTTATTATGTATACTTGTTCTAAATCCAAGTGTATCCGCTAAAAGCTTAATATCTTTGGCTAAAATGATATTAGTTTGGGTTATTTCAAAATTATTCTTTTTATAATCATAGTACCCATCAGAATCAATTATTCCTGCCAATAACTCTAATCTATTTTTCTGACTAGTCATTATATAATTTTTTGGAATATGTTTATTTCCTATAAGATTTTCCATTCTTATCATGGTTTGTAATGACGTGGTTTTTCTATCTTTTTTTGTTATTGCGTAAGATGGACAAGTTCCATTATTATTTGTTTTTACAGATAATCCCAATCTTTTAGCATAATTATTTAGATATATTACTATTTCATAATCAGTATTATAAATTCTGACATCCCTTGAACACCCATCACCTAACCATAATCCAAGAAAGTATGGTTCAATAAGGAGTGTGTTATCTTCAAATTTAATTGGTACTTTGAATCCTTTATATCTTCTTCTGAAGGTTTTGCTTTTCTTGGTATAGATATTAAGAGGTATATTAATTATCTCTTTTTTATAATTATAATTTCCTTTTAAAGTTAGCATATGTACAGAATTACAAATATATGGTATTCCTGTTTTTTGATTGATTTGATATAATTCGTCGATTCCGTTTATTGTTGATAGGACATTTCTATATTCTCCGTTATATCCAATTAGTTTATCTCCTACTTGAATTTCTTCTACCTTTTTTAATCCATCGCTTGTCCAGATTAAAGTTCCTTCTCCTAAACACTTGCCACTAGCAGGTTTCCCACCAACAAGAGTTAGACAAGTAGTAAATGGAACACCATCAAACATTTGCTCAAATTTAGTGAATTTTGTGGAATAAAGTCCATATTTATAATTTCCGTGCTCAATTTTACTCCAAAGATGTGTTAGTTTATCATTATAGGTATTTCTACTATCAATCTTATTTTCGAATTTGGTTTCAATATTTTTAACTTTAACTAAAGCCTCTTGTAGGATTGGTTTAGTATCTCTCACTTTTCTTTTATTAAGAGCAGTTTGAACATATTTATTAATTATTGTTAATTCTTCAATAAACTTATCTGATCCTATATTTACTTTTAATTCTACATCTTTCTTAATATCATCTTTAGATATACCAGTGATTTTAGAAAGTTCTCTTATCATTCTTGCTCTAATAATAGTTGATTCTTCAGTGGCTATTGCTGGGATGGCTGACTCTACTACCGCTATTGGGTCATCTTGAAATGTTGTATGCTTAAGTGTCCACGCAAAGGCCGATAATGCAATTTCAGGATTTGATAAAGACTCTAATGCAGCTTTACCATTTTTACGGACGTATGTATCAGGATCTTCTCCTTCAGGTAAATCTATTATTCGAAGGGATTTTAGGAATTGATATGCTGTAATCTTTTCTAAAGCAAGTTTAGTTCCATTTCTACCACCATCATCACCATCCAAAACGAGTATAATATTCTTTACATTGTATCTAGATAATAAATCAACATGTTGCTCTGTAAATGCGGTGGAACCTAATGCGACCACATTAGGAATTCCACACTGGGTTAAATATACTGCATCTAAATATCCTTCTACAATCCAAAGATTTGGACTTGCTGCAGGGTCATAGTTATTAAAGTTAAATAATATTTCACTCTTACAATAGATATCTGAATTAATAGAATTAATATATTTTCCGTCACCCTTACCATTTGGTTCAAGTCTAGTAGCTCTAGTTACAAAACCAACTGGTCTTTTTTTATCGTCATATATTGGTATGATAATTCCAGTGGGATTAAATATATCTTTTCTGGCAAGGTCCGCCGATCCAAGCCAGTCTCGATTATTATAACCAAGGTTGGTCATGGAATCAATATAATCTTTAAATGAGGTAACTACACCAATCTTAAATTGTTTAATACTTTCTTCAGTAATTCCTCTATCTAAGAGGTGTTTTATTCCTACATGATCAGAATCAAGGTTAACTCCTTTATAAGCCATTCCGTGTATTATATTAACTGCGTCTCTAACACCAGATCGCTTCTGATACATATCTCTAGTTTTATTATCTATTTGTATCGGTTCATATTCAATTCCATATTTTTTACATAGATATGGCAGAGTTTCTTCATAGAACGCAATACCAGTAAGTGGCTTATTTTCTAATGAATGAGCAGCATGTAAAATATCACAGTGAAATCTGCAGGAAAAACAAAATCCTGCAGTTTGATTATGTTCTCCTCCGCTAATTATATGCATTGATGGATGTTTATCAGGATGTGTTGGGCTTAAACAATTTATAAATCCAGCATTATTAGGTTCTCTACCGTGTTCTTTAATATACTCTAGAAAATGTGAATCAAGTTGTTTGAATATATTACTTAAATCAAAATCTGCCATTATTTATCTATCCTATCGAGTAGTTCTTGACATTCTTTTTTTATCACAAAATAAAGTATATTTATGGAACATTTGATATGACGTCCAGCCTGAAGGTATTGTATATACATCTCGTATAAATTCCTCGTTTGTTGCTTTTCTTTCAGAAATTTTATGACAAAAAATCACATTCAAAATATATTATAAATTTATTAACTGAAAGCATAAGTTCCTTACATTTGAGTTTCGTGAACTGTAAATCCTAATGCTTCTTCTAAACTTTGCCAAATTGGCTTTGTTAAATTTGGTTCATATGTTTGATTAAATTTAAGTCTTTCGACTAAAGTTTCAGCTTCATTCTCCGTAAGAATTAAAGTAAACTCTCTTGGTCTTATTTTTTATTTTTTCCATAATTAATTAACAAGAAGGCAGGTTTCCCTGCCTCTTTTAGATATTGTCTGGTGGTATTGATTCGATAAAGTCTATTAGACTATTCAGAAGCTTATCATCTTTAAAGGCTGATACTGATTTATAATCAGTTTTAAACTTTTCATTAAAGTTAGGAATGAATTGTTTTAAACATTCTTTTCCTGATAGACTTCCTCTTTTAAGAGTAGTTACTCTTTTAATTGTTGTATCGCTATATTCAACTTTTGAATAAGATGGTTCTGATGTTGGTTTTTCATACTTGGCTGGTTTAGATGGTTCTGCATCTTTCTTACCAGCAGGTTTATCTAATGCTCCAGAGCGAATATAATTAGTTATATCTTCATTACTCCAAAGAATCTTACCTTCTTTAGTGGCTGGTCTTTCCTTACCGTTATAATCTTTGGTAGGAAGTTCAAACATTCCTAGACGGTATAAGAATCTTCCAATTCCCCATTGAACTGCAGCGCGTTTGAACGCATCAGAAGCTTCACCTTTTTCTTGCTCAACGTTACTTTCAGTTCCACAGTCCCACTTCCATACCCATTGATCATTAACTTTAATGCCAACACCAGCAAACATATTC
>Ga0315274_10010489_pt1 | contig 13338 bp, 18 predicted proteins | sample YL17G02_20_MG_FD_203700 | JGI IMG/M metagenome (GOLD analysis project Ga0315274, IMG submission 203700) | Sediment microbial communities from Yellowstone Lake, YNP, Wyoming, USA - YL17G02_20 | ecosystem: Environmental > Aquatic > Freshwater > Lake > Sediment | place: USA: Wyoming | collected...
CCATTTTCCCACCGGTCCCACCTGGAGATGGGACCTACGACACTCTGCGATAGGTCCGTTTCGAGGGGTTTGCGCGGCCTCCATACAGCCCGAGATCTCGGTACTCTCAACTCTACCGCTCGCCGGAGACTTTTCGAGTCCAGAACTGAATGCTGCGACATGATTGGCACCTATGCTTGACAGACGTACGGGGCAAGGCTATACTTTGGATATACAAAGGAGACGACAACATGGTGACCAAGGTCCAGAAATGGGGTAATAGCCAGGGACTCCGCCTTGCCCGGCAGGTACTTGAGGACGCCCGTATGGCGATTGGCGATGAGGTCGACGTATCCGCACGAGACGGGGTGATCATCATTGCGCCGGCGCGCCGCGTGCGCGGCAAACGGAACCTGAAAGAACTGGTGTCGCGCATCCCGAAGGACTACCGGACGGGGGAAGTTCACTGGGGGGCACCCGTTGGCAAGGAGACGTGGTAAGTGACGGCCTATATTCCGAGGAAAGGCGACTATATTTCCGTCACCTTCGATCCGCAGTCCGGGCATGAACAGAAAGGCCGTCGGCCCGCCCTGGTGATCAGTAATACCGTTTTCAACCGGCATACGGGACTCGCCATCGTCTGCCCCCTGACGAAAACCGATCGAGGGTTCCCCTTCCACGTCGCCGTTGTGGATGACCCGCATGTGACCGGGTTCGTCATGGTTGAGCAAGTCAAGTCGCTTGATTTCCGCACTCGTGACGCCAAACGCGTCGGCAAAGCGTCGGACGCCTTGCTGGAAGAGGTGCTGTGCCTGCTTGATGCGTGCATCTATTGACGTTTTGCACGCGGAACCTTGGCCGCGCTACGCCTCAACACGCAGACGGGACGTCCGCTCGCCAGTGATTCATTCCTTAGCAAGCTCGAACACACGCTCGGTCGCCGACTGCGCCCCCTGCCCGTCTGTCGGCCCAAGAAAGAGAAATCCGACACACGGAAAAGGCATAAATAGGTGGCTGTCCCTATTTACTCTGTTATCTGTCCCCTGTTCGATCACTTGACCAAGTCGCCGGAAAGGGATAGAATTAAGACATGAAACGTAAGTGATGGTCTTGATTGGTTCAAGAAAAAAAAGAGGAGTTCTATCCATGAACAAGAAAGGTTTCACACTCATTGAGTTGCTGGTTGTAATTGCAATCATCGGCATCCTGGCGGCCATCCTGCTTCCCGCGCTGGCGCGGGCGCGGGAGTCGGCCCGCCGGACAAGCTGCGCCAACAACCTCAAGCAGTTTGGGTTGATCTATAACATGTATGCCAATGAGTCCAAAGGTGGCTTGTTTCCGCCTATTAAGATTTGGACCTGTGATGATCCGCCGACTTGGGCCCGTGATGCCACGTTCAACGGTCCGTCGCTTTACCCGGAGTACTTGACGGATGTGAACATTTGTGTGTGCCCTTCGGATTCTGACGCGGAGTCGACGCGCAGTAGCTTTCATCGGAATGGCGACCCCAGCCAGCCCATTGACCCGTGCCGTCTAGCTCGGGGCAGCTATTACTATTTAGGCTGGGCTTTCTATGAACCTGACCTACTTTTGCCTGGTGCTGTGCTGCCCACGAGCATAACCATAGATACAGCCCATCAAGCGGAGATTGTTAATCTAGCCTTATCGTTAATGGACAACGATGTGGTGTCAGCCCTTCTCGCTTTCTACGCAAGTGGATTGTCACCTGAACAAAAAGACCAATCGCTTGCCAGTGTCCCGCGTCTGCGCATAGGTATCGAGCGTTTTTTCATCACCGATATCAATAACCCAGCGGCCAGCGCCGCAGCCTCCAGTGCCATTCCGGTGATGTGGGATGAGATCGCCGTGTATGGCGGTGCCACCACCTTCAATCACGTGCCGGGCGGGGGCAATTGCCTGTACATGGACGGTCACGTGGAATGGTTGCCCTGGAAAACGAAGTTCCCGTCCGATATGTTGGGAGTTTTAATCAGCGCCGTATTCTGAGTCTTCTGAATTATTCGCCACAAAGAAGCAGTTTATTTTTGATAGATTAAATAGGGACAGTCACCATTTATTTGCGTTTGTTTGCAGCACAGGAGGAGGGCAGGGTTCATCCATATCCAAGGGCCATCACCGTAACTATCATCTGGAAATAAATGGTGACTGTCCCTATTTAACTTGTGGTCGAGCGCGGCGGCGCACACTGGCAGGCCGGACCCGCCGCATTTGCTCGACCTGGAAGCCTGGAACGACCTGGTTCGCGGTGTCAACTGGAAGGAAATGCTCACAGAGGGTGACGACAAAGAAACCCTGGCCGCGCTACGCCTCAACGCGCAGGCTGGACGTCTGCTCGCCCGTGATTCATTCCTCAGCAAGCTCGAACACACGCTGGGTCGACGACTGCGCCCCCTGCCAGTCGGTCGGCCCAGGAAACAGAAACCCGAGACACGGAAAAAGCGTAAATAGGTGGCCGGCCCCTATTTTATGATGATGTCGATGAGTAAGGCACCACCGAGCGATAATAGATAATCTTGAGCCAAAGCCGAAAACGCGAGCGAAAACTGCTTTTAGGAACTGGCTGGGCATGTTGTTTCCTCACCTCGTTTTCAAGTATTTCTTTCCCTCGACTGGTTGGTTGAATCCGTAGCGCAGGGTTGTCGAGGGGCCTGATTGCCCCCAAGAGCTCACGCCATCGCCGTGAAGCGATTGGTTGGAAAATCACGCGCCCCCGACTTCGTCTCCTCAGTCGAGCACCCCGACGTGATGTCGGGGCGCACAGACCGAAGCCGTCTCGATAGAGTTTACCTGTTTACCCTTCGGAGCTCTTCTTGCGAGCGCCTCCCGATACAGCATCTGAGCCCAATCCTTGCAATGGAGACCGGCAAAGGGAAAGGAAGCCACTTTCCCCGAGGGGAGCGAAGACCTAGCCAGTTCAATCAACTTCTGGGATCCGTCCAAACCTTCCGGTATCACAACAAGAATAAGGTATGGGTTCAACGGCAATTCGTCCCGGATCTTTTCTTGGACACCATCAATCACCCACCCCGGATGGTTCTGGATCTCATCCTCGCAAAAGAAAAACCGTACCGCCGGCCGGAAATCAGCCTCGAACTCCTCCCAACTCGGTACATGGCCTACGACTCGTTCAAAAACCAACTTGTCGACTTCGGTGCAGTTCCCTGGCCCCCACATGACATGCTCAAAGTAGTCCGGCGGGTCACCAGCCGCATTCCGTGGATCGCGAACCATCTCTTCGCCAGAAACGTCCCAGGCTTTGCACGCCGACAAGATGCTGCGCGCCCGAATGATGCTCGTGGCGCTCTCGACGGTTGTAGCGTGGCAGACACAATCTCTTTGGCAGCGGTTTTCATGACAATCGTGACACCCTGTTGGCTCAGCCGGTTCCGGAGGCAGTTGCGCAAACCGTTCGCGCTGTGTCACCATGGTCTCAGCAAGAAAGCCGTCAAGATCATCTGCGCCAGGAGAAAAGAAGTCGCAAATCGCGACTACGCAAGCGTCGCGCACTTGAGGATCTTCGAACCAGATGGGAACGCGGCGGCCATGGACTAGTTCGTAAAGACAGAATTCCTGAAGGTCGAACATGTCCCGAGCAGACAGTGCAGAGGAACTCATTACGCGGACCATGAAGTTCCGCAGATTCGAATCCGGCAACTTCCACGCCATCGTGAACGGCCACGGGCGAACAGTGACAACTTGCACAAAGCCTTGATTCTCAAGTTCCTTTTGGACAGCTGGCGATTCCGCAGGATTCGCACAATCAAGGACTCCGATCTTGTCGCTCACGAGCCAGGTGATATGTACTGGTGAGATCATGGTTAAACGAGATCTCCCATACGAACCTGCCCGCGACCATCACGAGCAGCTTTCCATCGAATGTACTCCGTTTTTTCGATGCCGTCAAGAGCGCGATTCTGCCGCCATGGCCTATCCGAAGGGCCGTTTATGAGGAGGAAGTAGCTACACTAGAACACATAGGTCAATAGGGAGAAACGTCGGGACAAGCCGGCGAGGTGTAGCGAGTGAAAGTCTCGTACAGTGAAGGTATAGCGAACCACACTGACTCCGAGTCATGGCTGGGCGGTCGAGAGGCCGCAGGGCAAGCTTTGACAGGAGAATGTGCGGGCTGGGTATTGTACAAATAGGAGGCAGTCACCTATTCATTGACTTTTCCTTCCAGTTCGAATACTCTGGTGGCATAGCTAGACAAGCGCGCGTCGTCATACCGGGATTGCCGCACCATATCACGCAGTGGGGGAATAACCGGGAGGATGTGTTCTTTGTGGAGGGGGACCGTGTCGCGTACTTGGGGCTGCTCCGTGAGCAGTGCGAGAAGCACGGCGTGCGGGTGCTGGGATACTGCCTAGTGTTACATTCCTCACCAAGCTCGAACACACACTGGGTCGCCGACTGCGCCCCCTGCCAGTCAGTCGGCCCAAAAAGGGAAATCCGAGACGCGGAAAAGGCATAGATAGGTGGCGGTCCCTTATTTCTACACGGCTAACGGTCCGCCTATTTTGAGCGCGTCGTGTTTGCGCCAGAAGGCGAGACTGGGTAGAATGAATTTGGAAGGTGAAACACACGCACTCTGTGCGGGAGGGCTATCTATGCGTCCGAAGGGTTTCCTCAGCGTCCTGCTGTCAGTGGTTCTTTTTGGTCTGCCGGTCTGTCTGACGGGCTGCCCTGAGGAACATGAAGCAGGAGATTTGGCCAGGTTCGCGGGAATTGTGTTCGTTTGGTGTCCTCCGGGCACATTTCTCATGGGCCGTGCGCCCGGCGAGGAACTCAGCGACCCGAGCGAAGGGCCGCTCCATCAGGTCACCATCGCCAAGGGCTTCTGGATGTCGAGATGCGAGATTACCCAGGCCCAGTGGCAAGCGGTTACCGGGGACAACCCCGCCCATTTCGTGGGTTCCAGACGTCCGGTCGAGATGGTTTCCTGGAACGATGTCCAGGGCTTCATCACGACACTCAACTTCCATAATTCCGACATGACTTTCCGCCTGCCCACTGAAGCCGAATGGGAGTATGCGTGCCGCGCAGGCACCGACACCCGATTCTACTGGGGAGACGACCCGAACCTGGACTACGTGATCGACAATGCATGGTTCACCAACAACAGTCTGGGCAAGACTCACGACTTTGCCGGGAAGTTGCCGAATGCATGGGGCCTTTACGACATGGTGGGCAACGTGATGGAGTGGTGTCAGGATTACTGGCACGACGACTACACCAACGCGCCGGTGGATGGCTCCGCATGGGAGGCGCCGGCGGGTACCGACCGGGTCGCGCGCGGCGGAAATTTCGGGTGCCATGAAAACTTTTGCCGCTCCGCGGCCCGCAGCTATGCGGAACCGGATTTGGGCCAGTTCAGCATCGGCTTCCGTCTTGTGAAGGAGGAATAGCGGCCCGTGCCACGCCCAAGTTCCTGTTCCCTTCCTGCACGAGTGTCATTCAAAAGAGATCTGCGGGTGTAAGCTTCCACCTGGGGGTGAATGCTGCGTCCTCCCGCGCAATGCTATGATCTGTTGGTATTCTGAATTCTGAATTCTGTATTCCTGCTGCCCTTTGTAGGGTGATTCATTCCTCAGCAAGCTCGAACGCACGCTGGGTCGCCGACTGCGTCCCCTGCCCGTCGGCCGGCCCAACAAAGAGAAACCCGAGACACGGAAAAGGCGTAGATAGGTGGCCGTCCCCTATTTCTACGCAAAAGATGTCACTGATTCGTCAGGCTCAGGACCCCGTTGTCGTCGCGATACTCGCGAACGGTTCACGTACTGTTTCTAACTTGATTGAGGATCGCATTCCGCGCAATCTTGTCTCGAATGTGCGTCAATTGCTGCTCAAAAGAGGATGGCAGAGAACCAAGCCTCTTCAGAGCAATGCCCAATTCCATGATCCTCTGAGTGGGAACCGGTACTTCTTTCAATGCCAAACCGAGTTCGACCAACAGGAACTCGCTCGCCAACTCTCGCTTGCCCGCCTTGTCTAGCAGAGAGAAGAAATCCAAAGGAGAGGATGCCCCGGCGAGGACTTTAATCTGCTCTCTAGACATTCGGGAGACTGCCTCCAGAAGGAGTGAGAGCGCATCTCCGGAGTCTTCAAGTTCTCCGAGAGCGCGGTAGTGTTCCGCTAACCACATGCCGATTTCCACATGATCGGAACCGTTTCCGCGCCAGACCTCGTTCACAAATCGGATGTCCCCTAGAGTAACAGAGGACGGCTCAAGGCCGGGTAGGCTTTGCTGGACAGCCTGCAACAGTGCCGGATCCCCAGCGTTTCTCGAAATTCGCCAAAACAGTTGGGCGATATCGAATATGATCTTCGGTTCGGCCTTACGCAAGCAGCAAAGTTGAAGAAGCGCTTGGTAGGTCAGCGGGTGTTGGAGGCGTTGCGCGAGCAGGCGCAGTTCGTTTTCCGCCTGGACAGGATTTTCAAACGCCCTGAGCTTCTTTTCTCGGACAACCGATTCGATTATTGGGCTGAGGATCTCCGCAGGGACGACCCTCGCGAAAAGACAGAGATAATCCACAAGAAGGGTCGAATCCTCAACGCTCTTGTCCCCGCCAATTCTGAGTTGCTCGCGCACCTGTAGATCGGGTTCAGAGTGCAGGACAAAAAGGTCTGGCAGGGACAGAGTGTCTTCCAGATTGGGAGCCTCCTCATTAAGGAACGCTAGAGTAAACCTGATGAGTTCCGTCTCTTCTTCCTCGGTCATCTCAGGAACGCGCGACAGCACAGGCAACACGTCGACAGGCGGCATCTGCGGAGGTCTAGGGACGCTACGGATACTGCGAAGGATGGCACGGGCTCCTTCAAGATTCTCTCGGCTATTTGAGAGAAAACAGATCATCTTCTCGGGGAGCACAGCTGTCGCAACGCCGCCCAGTTCCGTGATCCCGGTGCGCGAGTCGATCAGCAGGAAGTCGGGATTGTAAGTCGCTCGAATGCGTTCTTTGAATTCGAGAAAGAACTCGATTCCCCTTGCGCCAGGCGCGTAGAGAAGCTCGTGCCAGTTGATCTGGGCGAGCTTCTGCCAGTACTCCGAGAAAGGGACACGTCCCGCCGGCATTACTAAAATGGTTCCGGTCGAATCGGGCGAAAGAGGAACTTGGACGACGTAATCTTCCAGGGAATCCGGGATGATCCCCTCAGTGGCGAACGTGTGGATGTAATCAAGAACGCCGTTGTTGATGTCTAGCGAGGCGCCCTCTTGATCCAGGCTGAACTTGTAGTGAAGCCCAGGCGCCTCAACGTCGAAATCCACCGCTACCACTTTCTGCCCAAACCGGGCCAGGTATCGCGCCGCATTCGCGACCGCCAGAGTCCGCCCTGACCCGCCCTTATATGAGTAGAAAGTGATAGTCTCCAAACGTGATACCCCTAGACAGCGACCATGAGTGGCCTATGCTGTTCGGTGATCTCTTTATACTTGTTCAACTCAACGCGATTGTAGCGATTGTTTACAAGCGAGAAGCGGTCGTCCGGGATATCAAGTGACGCCAGCTCCTGATGACGTTTGTCTGATTGTCGCTGCAGGCGCATGCTCTGCTCCAGAAGATCTCTTGACACTCTGGTTAGTGCCTCATCGTGAGTGACAGTAGGAAGACCCAGGATTGGCAGCAAGAGATCCTGAGCTTCCTGCCACCGCCCCACAGATAGCCATTCGTCTCGGAGGCGTTCCAGGAAACGCTGCAACACTTCGGGAGGGGCGAATTCCAGGAGTTCCTTGCCAGCGTCGCCCGGTTGTGGAATGATCTGGGCTTGCGCATTTCGATATGCAACCACCTGATCATTCAGAAACGCGGTGACGGCTCTCCAATCATCGAACTCCTCTTTCGAGCCAATGAACCCGTGCATCGTGATAGCTTTCTCAACGGCGTACTCGTTACCCTGGGTCATGGCCGACCTTGCGTATGGAGGGCGCACGAGAAAAATCCCCCTGTCTGTTCGCACATAGGCCCAGCCGTCTTCTGTGGTGTATGCAAGCAACTCAATCATCCACTATACCTCTTCCAGTGGAATCGATCTTTCCCGTGCGGCGCGCAGAATCGAGGCAAAGTCGTGGGCAAGAGCGCGACCTGCGGAACCGACTCTCTTACCGAAGTCTGAGAAAGCCAAATCCCATAGTTGCTCATATTCTGCAACCGGAACACGAATGCATTCAACCGCATTATGGTCCAAGTCCGCAATGAAGATAGCCTCAATATAGTCGGCATCCGAGCATAGCAACAACGGCCAGTCTGATTCGGTCCTCGCAGACAGGCTGTCAGAAAGCTTGATGGCGGCGAGAAAACCCCGATGCGTATGCGGCCCAGCATGTTCCCGAATCCCGGCCTCATCGAGTGTGGAATCGTCACACATGTACGTCTTCAAGCTGTCCGCCGGGACGTACGCGACTGGAATTCCGCTTTCAACGAAGTCCCGGCTTAACACCAAACAGAACTTGCCATAGCGAGTAACGCCCGCTCCTGCAAGATATAGCGCACCATAACGAAATCTGATGCCATCAGCGAACGCCGCATCGAATGAAACACGCTTAACGTAAAGATCCTTCAGCTTTTCCCTCAGGATCTCTTCAACAGAGCGTCCTGACACGCTGGCCTGTTCATCGGCCCACTCGTAGATATTCTGGTATCGTCCTGTTGTCAGGATATTGGCGACTATCCAGGGACGCAAGTTGATCGCGATCGTGCTTTGATCTCGAACACACGCCTCAAAGCGATTCAGCGTGGCCTGATCATGGTCCGGCTGAAAGTCTCTCACTTGCTCGAAGCGGAGTTTGATACTGTGAGCGTTGGCCTCGGCTATCTCAAACAGATCAAGAGCCATCTTCCGCATTGTTTCCTTGAAATTGTTCGAGTGCCATATTATGGGAATCCAACGCGGTTTTCAAGTACGCGAAGCTCGTCATGGGACCAGTCGTATGGGCTTCGTGGCTTCACCGAAGGGATCGACTCTGGCGAAATAGGGAAATAGGCGAGCAGATGAGGGAAAGCTACCTATTTATCAACTTTTCTTTCCAGTTCGAGTATTCTGGTGGCATGCCTAGACAAGCGCGCGGCGTCATACCGGGGTTGCCGCACGAAATCACGCAACGGGGGAATAACCGCTAGGGCGTGTTCTTTGTGGATGGGGACCGTGTCGCGTACTTGGGGCTGCTACGTGAGCAGCGTCCCCGGGATCCCCGCGGATTCGTTCATTCACTTGATCTCTCCTGGCGGCAAAGTGCATACTTGTACTGTACACTTCAAGGGAGGTGTCAGGCCATGAAAGCGACCGTGTTGGACCTGCGGTGCCGTCCGCGCCGGATTCTTGAAGCCATCGAACGCAATGAGACCGTGACATTGTCCAAGCGCGGAAAGGAAATAGCCCTTATTGTTCCCAAGAAGGAAAGGAAGGGCGCGTTATCGTTCAAGGACAGTCCGGCCTTCGGCCTTTGGAAGGATCGGGCGGATATGGAGGATCCGGCGGGCTACGTTCGCCACATACGAAGGAGCCGCTTTCATGGTCTTTGATACGGACGTCTTGATCTGGACCTTGCGCGGCAACGAGAAGGCGGCCCGTGTCATCGAGCAGGATGGAGACCGCTTGGTCTCGATCATCTCCTGCATGGAACTGTACCGGGGGGCGCGCGACAAGCGGGAAATGGCCGTCATCCGCCGCTTTCTGCTTGATTTCGAGACGATCCCGCTTTCCGGGGAAATCAGCTACCGGGGATGTCTCTATATGGAGCAATATGCGTTGAGAATTGACTTGACGCCGCTCGACGCTTTAATCGCGGCAACCGCCATGGAACGGCAGCAGTTGCTTTGCACCGGCAACGCCAAGCATTTCCGGCAGGTTGCCGAGCTGGACGTGCGAGCATTCCGGCCATGATCGTTGTCCCGGGGGACTGTCCATGCGCGGGGCCTTGCCCATGAGCAGCCATTGGTCCGCATGTTGACGCGCCAGGATTCTGACCCGCTTGTGGTAAAATGACTCCCCGGACGCCCCAGGAAACATGAGGAAGCTGAAACGTGTCTGACGCGATGGGCGACGAATGACAAGCCAATTGACAGCGAACATTGAAGAAGCGGTGCGGCGGATCGTAGATGAGACGCTGCCGCTGCAAGTTATTTTGTTTGGATCCGCGGCACGCGGCACGGCTGGGCCGGAGAGCGATCTCGATCTCCTGATTGTAATGCCTGACGGGACGGATCGCTTGGAGACGGCATACAGGGCGCATCGCCGGTTGCGGGGGCTGGAATGCGCCGCCGACATTGTAGTGGTCTCGGAAAGTGAGGTGGCGGCCTTGAAGGACAACCCTTCCCTCGTTATTCACACCGCCTTGACCGAAGGGAAGGAGGTCTATCATGCCGCCTGAGTACGCGCCCGGCAGTGCAGAGGATTGGCTGAGCAGGGCAAGGGGCAAACTGCTTTTGGCGCGTCAGCCTTTACCGGAAGGCGGCTATTGGGAAGACCTTGCTTTCATGGCGCAGCAGGCCGCGGAATTGGCGATAAAGGCCGTCTACCAGCACGGAGGTTGGCGGTTCCCGTTCATCCATGACATCAGGTATCTGTTGGACGGACTCGAAAAACGGGGGATAACCGTACCAGAGCAGGTGCGCGAGGCGGAACGCTTGACGATATTTGCCACGCAGATGCGCTATCCCGGCATGAGAAATCATATGGCCGAAACTGACCATGCCACGATGCTGAGCATCGCCGGCGCAGTGGTGGCTTGGGCCGATAGTATCCTTGCCTCGTGAACAAAGCTGCGCAACCCGGTTTAACATACCGCAACTGCGGCTAACGTGACGGCGTCCTCTCGTAGGCGGACGCACTCATTCCAGCGTCTTGTGCATAAAAGTTACGCCGAAGGGAAGGTGTTCAAACCTGCGGGTCTCCTTGACTGAGAATCCTTGCCCTTCATACCAACGGGTGAGACCCATGTTTTCCGTCATGGTTCCGAATTCCACACGATGCTTGCCAAGTGTCTTTGCGCGCTCCGCCGCGTAGTGCATCAGTGCTCGCCCAAATCCCCTGCGACGGTATTCGGGAACGACCGACAGCCTTTTCAAGTACAGCACATCGGGGATTTTTGTCCCCGCCGCGATACAACCACAGGCTTTCCCATCCTCCTCAAGCAGGTAATAGACAATCCCGTCCTCCATGTCCGCGCTGACGAGGCCGGATGTAATGAAAGGGGATTCGCCCGAACAGTTCTCGGGCGTCAGACCGAATCGTTGCGCGACATCGGCGAACGCGCGCCGGATAACATCAGCCAGAAGCTCGGCGTCCGTCCAATCTGCCCCGCGAATTGTGTAACCCATTGAAGCGGAGCGATTCATCTTGTTGGAAACCTGTGATACTGACGGTCGGTGTGCCAGGTCCCCCTTTGAAGGGGGTGCAGGGGGATGTTTGGGCTTACGCAACAGAAAACCTGATATTCCCTCTCCTCGTCCGAGGGAGCCGCCTTCGCATTCCCAGTGGGCCGCAGGGCGCTCAGTATCGGTAAAGCCGAACAACTCCCGACGAACCGCCGTCGGGTAATTCCGTTTGAAGATTTCATCTTCAATCAGCTCCCAGTTCCGGTTCTTCACAGGAACCCAGGGGTAACACTAACAGTTCTTGGGGCCACACGGCTACCCTGTTTGGAAACCTGAGGAGCTAGCCACATTCCGACTGCTTACTCGGAGACCCCCCGAGTGCAGGATTGAGTGCCGGGGCGTTATGCGCTTCGGCTGTCTTGCAGCCCGTCTCCAAAGGCGCAAGGCTGCCTCGCCGTTTGCCGAACTCGTCCGCGCGTGATAGAATGACGTGCCGTGATAAATGTCTCAATAGATATCCAGCGCATTGAGGAGTTCTGCCGCCGGTGGAAGGTGAGGGAATTATCTCTCTTTGGTTCGGTGCTGCGGGAGGATTTCCAAATCGACAGCGACATAGACGTTTTGGTCGATTTGATACCTGGACACGGCTTGACGCTTTACGATTGGCTGGACATGATCGAAGAGCTCCAGGTCATTTTCGGGAGACGTGTGGATCTCGTGTCAAAGAGCGGGATCAGGAATCCGTTGCGCAGGCGAGAGATTCTGCGAGCTGCCGAGGCCGTGTATGCAGCCTGACGATGACGCGGCTTACCTCCTGGATATGCTTGAGCACGTCCGCGGCGTGTTGCGCGCTGTAGCAGGATGAACGCTTGACAACTACCGCGATGACGAAGATTTGAGGCTGCTCCTGGAGCGGCGCGTTGAGATCATAGGGGAGGCGGCACGACACGTTTCAGAGGACTTTCGAACCGCCCATCCGGAGATTCCATGGCGCAAGATCGTGGCGCAGCGCAATATCCTTGCTCACGAGTATGGCGATATCGACGACGAGATCATGTGGGACGTGGCCACGATTAGCATGCCGGCACTGCTGCGCATGCTCGAGCCGCTCGTTCGTTCGGTTGGCGACGCCACGTGATCCACGGGTACCAATGGTGCGGTCACTCAATCGAGTGAAGGGGGAAGCATTACCCCTCTGATTGGCATGAAATCGCCATGCACCGACGGGGTATTTTCGATTAGGGTACTCTTAATCGCAGTCGCGAGTGCCGAGGTTGGGGAGGTTTCGCGGGTCAACGGCCTTGTTCCTGATTGTCCGGCTTCCAGAAAGGCTCGTATCGATCTCCCGTCAGCACATGAGTGATATACGCGACCTGAAGCGAATGGCCTTCGAGATGAGTCATGGTGCTGTAGATCGCGGAAAGGACGTTCGTCTCAAAGCCTTGTATGCGCCGTGGCTCGATAAGGGTTTCCGCCGACAGGTTCTCAAGTAGAGCATCAATACGCATTACAAGGGAATCAAAGGTTTCCTGAAGTCTGTCCTTTGGCATGGGGTCAATCACGGCGAATTCAGCAGGCCTGTTTCTTACGTCCACTTCTCCGCCGATGCCATGCAAGAACCATTGTCTCAGGTTTCCGCACAGATGGAGAATGATATTCCCGATGCAGTTCACATGCGGTTCAGGGCGCCGCCAGATTTGTTCATCCCCAAGCTGCCTCAGTGAATGGGCTATCCGCCGCCGCTCCTGCGCGAGCGCTTCTCGAGTTTCTGCGATGAATGCCCGCGCCACCTTTCCGCCACTTTCGTGTCTCATCCGGCGTCTCCCAATCGGCTGGGGTTATCGGAGCAGCCGCCACGGATCGAATTCTCTCTATGACGGCATCATCCTAACCCGAACGATTTTGCGCCCGCAAACCAGGTAATTGCGGCGGCAAGAGAGCGGGAAGAGACTGTTCGCCGCCGGTGTTTCACGATTAATGGCGTTGTTGGAACTTAACAAACGACTTCTTGCGCGGATGGGCAGAC
>Ga0315274_10010490_pt1 | contig 13338 bp, 12 predicted proteins | sample YL17G02_20_MG_FD_203700 | JGI IMG/M metagenome (GOLD analysis project Ga0315274, IMG submission 203700) | Sediment microbial communities from Yellowstone Lake, YNP, Wyoming, USA - YL17G02_20 | ecosystem: Environmental > Aquatic > Freshwater > Lake > Sediment | place: USA: Wyoming | collected...
GCGGCGTGCCTGCGACAGGATTCGGGAGAGGCGTCGTAGAAGCTTCCGGCCCGGACGGGTTGGCGAATAGGCATGACAAGGCTCCTGGAGCAATGTGTGATGTGGCAGGTGCGAAAATCGTTATACTGGTTACGAGCCATTATAGGCAGCGCCCCGCCCAGCCGCCAGAAGGCCGGGCGGGCGCCTCGGTGGGCCCCGCAATCGCGAGGAGAACTAGGAACCCGGAACCAGGCAGGCCATCGTGGTCAACGAAAAGATCAGGCCCTGGAGGTCGCTGAACTGGCCCAACCGCATCACCATCCTTCGGCTGATGCTGGTGGCCCCGTTTGTGGTGCTGGTGATGAACCAGAACCAGCCGCGCTGGGAGGCCGCGCGGCACGCGGCGCTGGTGATCTTCTTGGTGATGGCGGTGTCAGATCTTGTGGACGGCACGCTGGCCAGGCGGTTGAACGCCAGGACCCGGCTGGGGGCCATCCTCGACCCACTGGCCGACAAGGCGCTGATTATCTGTTCGGTGGTATTGCTGTCGCTGCCCCGCTCGGCTGTGCCGGGGGCGCAACTGCCTGACTGGGTGGTGGTCGTGATCGTCGGCAAGGATCTCTGGGTGATAGTAGGCTTTCTGGTGATATGCCTGGTCACCGACCGCTTCCGCATCCAGCCGACGGGAGTGGGCAAGGCCTGCATGGATGCGCAACTCATCATGGTCATGCTGGTGTTGTTGGCGCCGGAGCTCAACCGGCTGGCGGAGGGCCTGGGCGCCCGGCTGGCGGGGGTGGCGAGCTGGACGGCGGCGGCAATCAGCGTCCTTGCCGTGATAAGCTATACCAGGCTGGGCCTGGGCTTCATCGCCGAAGGCGCCAAGCCGCTGGAGGAGGCGCCGCGGAAAGAGCAAGCCGGTCATGGACCCCATTGAGGACATCTTCGAGGAACTGCGCGACGGGCGGATGATCGTCCTGGTGGACGACGAGTCGCGCGAGAACGAAGGCGACCTGGTCTGCGCGGCAGAGAAGGTCACGCCGGAGATCATCAACTTCATGGCCTCCTGCGGGCGCGGGCTGGTCTGCCTGCCGATGACCAACGCCAGGGCGGACCAACTGGCGCTGCATTTGCAGACGATGGACAACACCGCCCGGTTCGGCACGGCCTTTACGGTCTCCATCGATGCCGCCACGGGCATCACCACGGGCATATCGGCGGCGGACCGGGCCAGGACCATCCAGGTAGCCTGCCGCGAGGACGCGCGTCCGGTCGACCTTGCGCGGCCGGGGCATGTCTTCCCGCTGCGGGCGCGGGCCGGAGGGGTGCTGGTCCGCGCGGGGCAGACCGAAGGGGCGGTAGACCTGGCGCGAATGGCGGGACTGAAGCCCATGGCCGTCATATGCGAAGTCATGAATGAAGACGGCACGATGGCCCGCCGTGAGGATCTGGAGAAGTTCTGCGCCAAGCACAAGCTTAAGATGTGCACGGTGGCCGACGTCATCCGCCACCGGCTGCGAAGCGAGCGGCTGATCGAGCGGGCCGTAGAGTTCGACATCCCGCTGGAGGCGGGGGCTTTCCACCTGATCGCGTACGCCTCAGCGGTCGACCCCGAACCCCACATCGCGCTGTGCACGGGCGGGGTGGGCCTGCTGGGGCCTGACGGCAAGGTTGTCGTGCACCAGGAGCCGGTGCTGGTACGGGTGCACAGCGAATGCCTCACGGGCGACGTGCTCGGTTCGCTGCGCTGCGACTGTGGCCCGCAGCTTCGTACCGCGCTGCGCCGGGTCGCCCAGGCCGGTAAAGGCGCGGTGGTATACGTCCGCCAGGAGGGCCGCGGGATCGGACTTATTAACAAGCTGCGGGCATACAAGCTCCAGATCGAGCAGGGCCTGGACACCGTGGAGGCCAACCTGCACCTGGGCTTTGAGCCCGACCGCCGCGACTATGGCATAGGCAGCCAGATTCTCCGCGACCTGGGGCTGACCAGACTGCGGATCATGACCAACAACCCCAGGAAGATTTACGGCCTGGAAGGTTTCGGCCTCAAGATCGTCGAGCGGGTACCGCTGGAAATCCCTCCGCACCAGGAGAACCGCGAATACCTGCGGACCAAGAAGGACAAGCTTGGGCACATGCTTGAGAATCTCTGAATTCCTGCCAGACCCGTCGGGACGGTTGACCGCCTGGCAGGGCTTCGGCTAGAATCGCCGCGCATGGAATGGACTGACCTTGCCAAGACGTTGTTCATGACGGTGTATACGTTCGCGCTGGCAATGGTATCCGTCTACGGGCTTCACCGTTACCTGCTGGTGTATCTCTATTTCCGCCACCGTCACAATGTCCCCCGGCCGCGGGGGCATTTCGAGGACCCGCCCTCCGTCACCATCCAGTTGCCCATGTACAACGAGCGGTTCGTCGCCCGACGGATCATTGAGAAGACCTGCCAGGTCGATTACCCCCGCGAGAAGCTTCAGATACAGGTGCTGGACGACAGCACGGACGAGACCTGCCGGATCGCCGAAGCAGCCGTGGAGGAAGCCAGGGCCAACGGCTTCGACATCGAGTACATCCATCGCCGGGACCGCCGCGGGTACAAGGCGGGCGCGCTGGAGAACGGGCTTCGCACGGCCAAGGGGGAGTTCGTCTCGATCTTCGACGCGGATTTTGTGCCCGAACCGAGCTTCCTGAAACGATCGATTCAGTATTTCACCGATCCCAAGGTCTGCGCCGTTCAGACGCGGTGGGACCATCTCAACCGCGGGGAAAGCCTCCTGACGCGCAGCCAGGCGATCTTCCTGGACGGGCATTTCGCCATCGAGCACGTGGCCCGCAACCGGAGCGACCGGTTCATGAGCTTCAACGGCACGGCCGGGACGTGGCGCCGCGCGGCCATCCAATCCTCCGGCGGCTGGCAGCATGACACGCTGACGGAAGATCTGGACCTGTCCTATCGCGCCCAGATGCGAGGCTGGAAGTTCGTCTTCCTTCCGGAGCTTGCCGCCCCGGCGGAGCTGCCGCCGGAGATGAGCGCCTTCAAGGCCCAGCAGTTCCGCTGGACCAAGGGCGGCGCGCAGACGGCGCTGAAGCTGCTGCCCAAGGTGCTGATGTCCCGCCTGCCGCTGAAGGTCAAGGTCGAGGCGTTCTTCCACCTGACCTGCTTCACCATGCACATGTACATGATGGTGCTGGTGGCGCTGATGCTGCCGGCGATGTACCTCCGCTGCGTGCCGGTGGAGGACGGTACGTTCTGGCGGGTATGCTTCGACGTGGGCGTGTTCACCATGGCGACGCTGTCGGCCAGCGTGTTCTACTGTGCCGGGCAGGCGGAGCTGTTCGGCGATTGGAGGGCGGCGCTGAAGTACATGCCCGTCATGATGGCCATCGGCGTGGGGCTGTGCCTGTCTAACAGCAAGGCCATTCTGGAGGCCCTTCTGGGCCGCAGGAGCGAGTTCGTACGCACGCCCAAGTACGGCGACAAGCGCTCCCTTGCGCGGACCGACGCCCATAAGCTGGCCCTCAGCGGGAAGCGGCCGCTGCTGCCGTACCTGGAGTTCGGCTTCGGACTGTACATGATGGCTTGCGCGGTCCTCAGCGTGGGCCTCCGCTCGGCCATCCTCACGCCTTTCCTGGTGATATTCACCTTCGGGTTCTTCTATGTCTCGGTGCTCAGCCTGCTGTCCCAGCGGGCTGCAAGGGCCAGGAAGCACCCGGCCGGGGCGACGGCGTGACCCGGCTGTCAACCTGCCGTGCGCGCCTGGCCGGCGGATAGACTTTCCTGACCATGCGGGAGACCAAGCGTGCTCAAGGTCAGCGACAATCGTAGGTTTCTGGTTCACGACGACGGTAGGCCGTTCTTCTACCTTGGCGACACGGCCTGGGAGCTTTTCCACCGTCTCAACCGCCAGGAGGCCGAGACGTACTTGGCCAATCGCGCGGCCAAGGGCTTCACCGTCATCCAGGCGGTGGTGCTATCAGAGCTGGACGGGCTGGGCGCGTCCAATGCCTATGGCGACCTGCCCCTGATCGATCGGGACATCGACAAGCCCGACGGGGCCTATTTCCGCCACGTGGACTACGTCGTGGACAAGGCCGCGTCGCTGGGCCTGCACGTCGGCATGCTGCCCACCTGGGGCGACAAGGTGGGCGTTGCACCGGGCAAGACCATCCAGGAGCACAACGCGCGGCGATACGGGAGATTCCTGGGCCGCCGCTATGCCGAGAATCCAATCATCTGGATCCTAGGCGGGGACCGCCCCGCGGAGGGAAACGTCGAGATATGGAACGAGCTGGCCGCCGGATTGGACGAAGGGGACGGCGGCAGCCACCTGATGACATACCATCCCTACGGGGGGATGCACTCATCCACGTGGTTCCACTACGAGAGCTGGCTGGACTTCAACATGGTCCAGAGCGGTCATTCGCCCACGAACACCAACTACCGCCACATCCAGCAGGACTACAACCTTCGTCCGCCCAAGCCTTGCATGGACGGGGAACCGTCATACGAGTATCCCCCCGACGACATGCCCCCGCAGCGCCCCGTCGGGGCGGTGCAGGTGCGGCGCAACGCTTACTGGTCGGTCTTCGCTGGCTCGCACGGCCACACGTACGGCACGCACCCGGTCTGGCAGATGTACGACCCGCCCAGGCAGCCGCTGTGGGAGGTGCATACTCCCTGGCACAAGGCGCTGGACCTGCCCGGCGCCGGCCAGATGCGCTATCTGAAGGCGCTGATGCTCAGCAGGCCTTTCCTGACCCGCATCCCCGACCAGAGGGTCATTCGCTCGGGCCTAAACTGGGGGCTGGGTTACGTGCAGGCGACGCGGGACGGCACGGTGGGCAAAGGCGATTCAACCTACGTGATGGTCTACTTCCCTCAGCATCAGAAGGTGCTGCTGGACGTGGGCAAGATTGCAGCCAAGACTCTTCGTGGATGGTGGTTCAACCCGCGCGACGGCCAGGCGGGGCAGCCCCGGGAGTTCGCCAACGCGGGGATGATGGAATTCCAGCCGCCCACGGCGGTCGAGGGGGAGGACTGGGTCCTGGTCGTCGACGACGCAGGCAAGGATTACCCCGCACCGGGGGGTCAGCGCGGGTAAATGGGGGAACAGTGCGGGAGGAGCACAACCAAGCGAGGCGCGAGGCGGGGCTCCAGCTTCGCGGGATCGTTGCAGGCCCTATCCGCCGAAGCGCCGCTCCGGCTTCGAGCCCGGGGAATACAGGCGGGCGTGAAGTGCCCTAAACCAAGCCTGTGGGCCGTGCAACCCTTCGCGGTCAAAAGGTTATGGAGGTAACACTGCCCAGAACGATTCTCGGAATTAGGCTGGACCGTGCGTACCTTGCACTGCAAAGTATCGGCGCAAATACCTTGAGTTGTAAGGTATCCTTCGAGCCGACCCATTGTGGCCGAGATGCCAATGCCACCATCGCTGCCCGGAAAGGCGCTTGGTCGTAATGCGGAGACGCTGTTGCTGGCGATCCTCAAGCACGGCCCTAGGCGCGGTTGGTGGATTGTCCGCGTGCTCAGCGGCCAGGATTTCAATGGATTGTCAACGGGCACGTCTGAAAACGGCATGACGGCGGTGCTGAACTCGTCGCCCGAAGGGTGTCTGTCGTTGGGATAGTGGAATAGAAAGGGTGCTGGTCATGGGCAATCCTGTGGTCCAGGGCCGGATGGATCGCCTCACCAGGCGGTGGTGGTTCCTGTTGGGGTTCGCTCTGTTGAACCTCGTGCCGCCCTACGTTTCAAAGCCCCTCAGCCACCAGGAATGGTCTGAGATGTGGCGGGTTTATGACCATATTTTCAATAACGCCTTTCATGCGAGGCTCGTCTCGCCATGGTGGAACGTCTTTCAGGCCGCACCGATTGTGTTGGCATTGCTGATAGTCCTGGTGGGCAAGCCCGTCAGCCGCCCATTCAGCGCCTACGCCGCCGTCACGTTCGGGCTTTTCGCCATATTGCAGAACGTCTCGATCACGAAGAAGTATGGCCTGGGCATAGTCACGTGCAACCTGCTGTGGTTTTCGATCCTGGCGGGTTTCTGGGCGTGGGAGGCGTTTGCCGGTTTGAACGACTTCTCACGCTCCCATCGACCCGCATGGCGGTACTGGGTTGTTCCCCTGGCCCTGTATGCCTTCTGGGTGCCCATCGCGCCGGATAAGACAGGGACGCTGCATTTTGCCCCCGCCTTCTTTTTGAAATTCCACACGGGCCTGGCCTTCTGCCTTATGGCGCCGGTCTACCTCGCGATCTTGAGCCTTTACTATCCGCGGGTGAACCTCGCCGTCATGCGGTTGACGGGCCTGACCGGGATCATCCTCGCCTTCTACAACATGCTGGGCGCCTATTTCGGGCGCACCGTGTTTCATGCTGTGGTGCACACGCCCTTGCTGGCAATCTCGATATACGCGTTTGTTCTTTCTTTCCTCCGGCCTGCGGGTTGCGGGGCGGGTGCCGCTGCCCGGAAAGATTATGAGGATCCAGCTTGACGGGCCATGCATTACAGCGCGAAGTATGCGCGCAGATGCCTTGAGATGTACGGTACGCCTCGGTGATCTTGGGCAGTTATACGGGAGACGACAATGCGTCGAAGGCCGCCCAAGAAGGCCCTCGGGGGGAACGTGGGGACGCTGCTGCTGGGTATCCTCAAGGACGGCCGCAGCTACGGCTATCAGATCGTGGGTATGCTCAATGCCCGCTCGCAGGGGCAGCTCAGGATGGGCGAGGGGTCGGTATATCCCGTGCTGCACCGGCTGGAGGAGCGCGGGCTGATCTCCGCCGACTGGGTGGTTGCTTCCTCCGGCCGCAAATGGAAGTACTACTACCTTACGCCGCGAGGCCGCCGCACGCTGGCGGTGACTCTACAGCGATGGCAGGCGCTGAGCCGGTTGATGGACGCAGTCCTGGGCGGGGGCACAGCGAGTCCAGGGCAATCTGCTGGAGGACGGTCGATTCGCTCCAGTCGCCTCGCCGGCCGAAGGCCCCTCCGGGGAGGAACTCGCCGTGGTTGGTCCGATGGGTCGAGTTGCGGAGCAACCGCACCAGCCGCTTGATGGTCGAGACGTGCCTGATGGCCATGCCCAACGCCAAGCCCCGGAAGTGCCTCCAGGCCGGCCCGGCGAAGTGGGTTTCCAGTGGCCTGAAAAATCCCTTGATGTTTCGCGGGATGCAGCCGATGGTAATCATGCGGTTTGCCTTTCGATAAGTGCTTCTGCATACAGGTCTTATGGTCAGAACAAACCGCCTTTCTCTTGCCCAACATACCGTCGGACTACCCCAAACGGGTCACTTTGAGCAAAAATCAAAATGGCATCAAGTCGCGGCAACACCGGCCAGTGCCCGTCTCGGCTGGGAGCGACGGAGGCCCGCCGCCGGCTGGCGGCGAGCATCTTTTCGGACTGGTCAACAAGGATGATCGCCGAGCACCCGCCGGCGTACCAGGGCATCCAGAAGGCGGTTCCGCAAGCGATGTCGATCAACCTGCTGAACGCCACCCGCTCCACCAGGCCGGCCGGGAGGGCGACCTCGGCCTTGTAGGCCCCCGGGTGCTTGATGGACGCCGGTCCTTTTCCCAGCAGGTAGAGTTCCTTATACTCCTCAGCCCGCTGCTCGTAGTAGTCTAGGATGCTCTGTTCGACGCTCTGGTCCATGCAACCTCTCGGGAGCTGCCTCGTTAGCGGCCCGGCGAATCAGAGAGCGGCGAGAGCAGTTCCTCGAGTCTTTCTATCACGCAATCGGCATGTCGTTTTCTTTCCTCGATCTTGTCCGGCCAGACCTGCATGGCGATTCCGGTGATCATCATGGTCGTCATCCCGACGGCCCGGGCGCCTTCCAGTTCCCTCGATCCACCGTCGCCGACGAATACACTTCCGGCCGGTCCCACTCTCAGCCGCTGCATGCAGATTTCGTAGATCTCCCTCTCGGGCTTGACGCATCCCACGTCGCACGAGAAGACCGCCGTATCGAACAGGCCCACAAGCGGAGAATCCGGCCAGGCGGCAGCTTCCATGACGTCGGCGTTGCTGATCAGCCCAAGCTTTTTGCCCAAGTCCCGCAACTGCCGCAGGACACGGAGGGTGGTGCGCGGGACGTTGACCAATGCTCCCCGGAACCTCTCAACGCGGTTGGCAACCGCGGCCTGGATGCGTTCCTCGGGGATGCCTGGATCGATCGCATGCGCCATTCTGCGAATGATCGCGGCAGGGTCTTTTTCACGTCCAATCAGGCGGTCGCGCGATTTCTCCAGCAACTGCTCGTTCCACTGCTCCTGGCTGACACCCAGCATCCGGTGTGTCATCGGCCCCGAAGACCACACCACCTCCAGCGCCGTGAGAGTGTGGAAGAGATCAAAGACCACGGCTTCCGCGCGGGACACCAACTCGCTGGCGCTCTGTCCGCTCATTGGGTCACGGGGCCTTCCCGAGTGCCGGTCCCACCGGGCACAGCCGCCCACGGGGACAACTCGTCCTTCCCACCCCCCGACACCCCGGCGAACATCGATCTCTTCGACGAAAGCAAAGGATTCCCATGGCAAGGCGGCTTTGCCCCCCCGGGGCTACCCCGAGCCTCCGGCAAGTTGTCGGCCGTGCAGGCTCTCGGAATCTCTGTGTTTCTCCGCACCTTCGGGGGTGCTGTCAGAACATGCCCACGACCTCGCCCTTCTCGTTCAGGTCCACGTCCATGAAGGCCGGGCGGGAGGGCAGTCCCGGCATGGTCCGCATCTGTCCCAGCAGGGGGTAGAGGAAGCCCGCCCCGGCAGATGCGCGAACCTCGCGGACGGGAACGGTGAATCCGCGCGGGACGCCTTTGACCTGCGGGTCGTGGCTGAGTGAAAGGTGGGTCTTGGCCATGCATATGGGCAGCTTGGACAGCCCGGCCTTTTCGTATGCGGCGATCTGGCGCTCGGCCAGCGGCTCGTAATGCAGTCCGGCGGCCAGGTAGACCTTCTTGGCAATGGTCTCGATCTTTTCCTTGATCGACATGCTGTCGGGATAAAGCGGGTGGAAGCGGGCGGGTTTGCCGCAGGCCTCCACGACCGCCTCGGCCAGTTCGACGGCGCCCTTTCCGCCGCGCGCCCAATGGTCGCAGACAACGGCAGCCTCCGCCTTGGCCTCAAGCGCGGCCTTGCGGGCAAGGGCCAGCTCCTCGGCGTCGTCGGTGGGGAAGCGGTTGATCGCCGCCACCACCGGCACGCCGAACATCCTGGCGATCTCGATGTTGCGTTGGAGGTTGCACAGGCCCGCCTCCAGCAGCCTCATGTCTTTTTGGGTGTACTCATGCGATAGGGGCTTTCCGGGCACGACCGTCGGCCCGCCGCCGTGCATCTTCAGGGCACGGACCGTTCCCACCACCACCACGCAGTTGGGCACCAGGCCGCTCATGCGGCACTTGACGTCGAAGAACTTCTCCATGCCGATGTCCACACCGAAGCCGGACTCGGTGACGACGTACTCGGCCAGCTTCAGGGCGATCTTGTCGGCAAGGATGGAGCTGTTGCCGTGGGCGATGTTGGCGAAGGGGCCTGCGTGGACGAAGGCCGGCTGACCCTCCAGCGTCTGCATGAGGTTGGGCTTGATGGCGTCCTTCAGCAGGACCATCATGGCTCCGGCCACACCGAGGTCCTCCGCCGTTACGGGATTGCCCGAGGTGTTCAGGCCGATGATGATCCTGCCCAGCCGCTTGCGCATGTCAGCCGGGCCGTCAGCCAGCGCCAGAATGGCCATGATCTCGCTGGAGACAGAGATGTCGAAGCCGGTCTTCCGCCGCGGACCGTCCAGCCAGTTGTCGCTGAGGCCCGTCTCGATGAAGCGCAACGCCGCGTCGTTGACGTCCACCACGCGACGCCAGGTGATCGAGTCGGCCTCGATGTTCAGCCGCGGCAGCTTGAGCTTGGCCCAGGCCTTGTCGCTGGTGTGCGCCTCGTGCTTGATGCGGGCGTCGATGGCGGCGGCCAGGAGGTTGTGGGCGATGGACACCGCGTGGATGTCGCCGGTCAAGTGCAGGTTGAACTCCTCCATCGGGATGACCTGGCTGTAGCCCCCGCCGGCAGCCCCGCCCTTGATGCCGAAGGTCGGCCCCATCGACGGCTGGCGAATGCACAGGAACGACTTCTTGCCTATCACGCCCAGCGCCTGCGTTAGGCCAACCGACGTGGTGGTCTTGCCCTCGCCAAGCGGGGTGGGCGTGATGGCCGTCACGTCGATGTACTTACCGTTGGGCCTGTCCGCCAGGCGGTCCAGGATCTCCAGGCGGACCTTGGCCTTCACGTCGCCGTATGGCTCCAGCTCAGCGGGAAGGATGCCCGCCTCGGCGGCTACCTGGGTGATGGGCTTGGGTTTTGTAGCCCGCGAGATCTCGATGTCGGAAGCTACGGCCTTGCTCATAAGATGTCTCCTGTTCAATGGATGCAGCGATATCCGTTCGGCTTGTTCCAATCGGGGCCATCATACTCCCGGGAAGGGATGCGGTCGAACTCATATTCGACGCTCTATCTCCAGGAGTATCCGCTGCACGGCGGGCAAGTTATCCTTCATCGCCTCCCGCGGCGCCGGTTCCCCCACGGGTCCAGACTCCAGCAGACCGGCGGCGAGGCGATCATCAACCGGCAGGCAGCCCAGGAGTGGAACGTCGCCAAGCCCACGGCGAACCGCTTCCGCTTCGGCGTCCTGTCGAATGCGGTTGGCTACGGCAAAGACATTCCTCATTCCTATGTCAGCCGCCAGGTTACGCACGCGCTGAGCGGTCTGCACGCTCCAGAGAGTCCTGTCCACGACGACAATGAGGGCATCCATGGACTGCGCGGTGGCCCTGCCAAGGTGCTCGATGCCCGCTTCCATGTCCATGACCAGGTGCTCGTCCCGGCCAAGGATCAAATGCACCAGGAGGGCCTTGAGCACCGCGGTGGCTGGGCATATGCAGCCATTCCCGCCCCTGCTGACACCGCCCAGGACAAGCAGGCGGATGTTACCGATCCGCCTGGCGTAGGTCTCGGGGATGTCGTCGACCTTGGGATTGAGCTTGAAGTAGCCCCCGTAGTTCTCTGCCGAGCCGGTTCGTTCCTGGATAAGCTGGCGCATCTGTGCAAGGGGCGTGATCTGTTCTTCTGGTGGGACTCCCAAGGCGGCAGCCAGGTTTGAGTCCGGGTCGGCGTCCAAGGCGATGACGCTGCGCCCCTTGCGAGCCAAGGCGACGGCCAGCATCGCCGCCAGCGTCGTCTTGCCCACCCCGCCTTTTCCGGATATCGCGATCTTCATGCGGGTTGCCCGGCGTCGGGTCCGCCAGGGCCTTCCACTCATCGTTCCTGCCTGTCCTTTATCAGGAATGCGCCTGTCATGTCAATCCGGCTTGTATCGTCAATTGGAGCTAGCAGGACGAACCGTCCCTGGCAGCAGGCCGCGCATGAGACTCCGGGAATGAACCCGACGGCAAAAATGCTTTGAAGCCGGTCCCCGCCGCTTGGTACACTATGTCTGTTGGACCTCTATTGGCGGCCGCCCAATTCTCTTTTGTGCGGGGCGACCGTGTTCTTGTCAGGAGCAGCCTGTCCTGAATGCAAGCCAGAGAGGAGCACCCGTGAAACTGCCACATCAGAAAAGCGCGGATCCCGCCACCGTGAGAATGCTGGACGCAGCCGCCGCCGCGGGCCTGTCCGTAGCCTGGGATCGCCAGGAGGTCATGGAACCCCAGTGCGGCTTTGGCCAACTTGGGATCTGTTGCCGCGTGTGCACGATGGGTCCGTGCCGGATCGACCCGTTCGGGGAGGGTCCCTCCGAGGGCGTCTGCGGGGCGACCGCGGAGATCATTGCCGCCAGGAACCTGGTGCGGATGATCGCCAGCGGTGCAGCGGCACACTCCGACCACGGCAGGGACATCGCCCACACCCTGCTGATGGCCTCTGAGAACGAAGGTTGCGACTACAAGGTCAAGGACGACGCCAAGCTGCGGGCGCTGGCCAGGGAACTGGGAGTCCCCGGTGACGGGAAGGACCTGCGCCGCATCGCCCACGCAGTGGCGGAGATCGCCTTCGCCCAGTTCGGGCAGCAGCATGGGAAAGTCGTCTTCACCTCGCGGGCGCCGCAGGATCAGCGCAGACGCTGGGAACGCGCGGGCGTGACGCCTCGCGGAGTCGACCGCGAGATCGTCGAGATCATGCATCGGACGCACATAGGCGTGGACAACGACCCGGTCAACATCATCCTCCAGGGCGTGCGAGCCGCCCTGGCCGACGGATGGGGCGGGAGCATGATCGCCACGGAGCTTTCCGACGTGCTGTTCCGCAGTCCCGGCTGGGTTCGCAGCCGGGCCAATCTGGGCATCCTGGACCCCGAATCCGTGAACATCATCGTCCACGGCCACGAGCCGACGCTGTCGGAGATGATCGTCGCGGCGGCGCAGGACAAGGAGTTGCTGGCCCTTGCCCGCAGCAAGGGCGCCAAGGGGATCAACCTCGGCGGGATTTGCTGCACGGCCAACGAGATACTCATGCGCCACGGCATCCCCCTGGCGGGCAATTTCCTCCAACAGGAGCTGGCCATCGTCACCGGCGTGGTGGAGGCGATGGTGGTGGACGTTCAGTGCATCTTTCCCGCGCTAGGCCCCCTGGCGAAAAAGTTCCACACCAAGTTCATCTCCACCTCGCCTAAGGCCAAGTTCCCCTTCGCCGAGCACATTGAGTTCCAGGAGTCCAAAGCCCTGGAGATTGCCAAGCGGATCGTGCGGGCGGCCATCGAGAACTTCCCCAACCGCAAGACCGTCCCCTGCGTGCCGAAGGAAAGCCAGGAGCTGGTGGCCGGTTTCACCGCCGAGAACATCTTCACCATGCTTGGCGGGCGGTATCGTCCCAGCTACAGACCTTTGAACGACGCGATCATGTCGGGGCGTCTTCGCGGGGTCGCAGCGGTGGTGGGATGCAATAACCCCAAGCACTGCCACGACTACGGGCACCTGACCATGGCCAAGGAACTGATCGCTAATGACGTACTGGTGGCCGTGACCGGTTGCTCGGCTGTGGCGGACGCAAAGGCGGGACTGCTTTCCCCCGAAGCGGCTGAGACGTACGCCGGCAAGGGATTGCAGGAGATCTGCCGTGCCGTCGGCGCTCCCCCAGTGCTTCACATGGGTTCCTGCGTGGACATCAGCCGCATCCTGGTCGTTCTGTCCAACATGGTGGCAGAGGGTGGATTGGGCGAAAGCATCGCTGATCTCCCGGTGGCGGGTGCGGCCCCGGAGTGGATGAGCGAAAAGGCCGTGTCGATCGGCTTTTACGTCGTGGCTTCGGGTGTCTACACGGTCCTTGGCGAGCCGCTTCCCGTCCAGGGCGCCCCCAAGCTGGCGGAATTCCTCTGCGGAGGCATCGAGGA
>Ga0315274_10010491_pt1 | contig 13337 bp, 13 predicted proteins | sample YL17G02_20_MG_FD_203700 | JGI IMG/M metagenome (GOLD analysis project Ga0315274, IMG submission 203700) | Sediment microbial communities from Yellowstone Lake, YNP, Wyoming, USA - YL17G02_20 | ecosystem: Environmental > Aquatic > Freshwater > Lake > Sediment | place: USA: Wyoming | collected...
AGCCTTGCCAGCCAAACCTGTACCAGTGAATAACACCGAGGCAACACCTTTAGTCTGAATCCAGCCGTAATACGCGGCGGTCAAGACTCTATGGGCCACACCGACAATCACGCCGGTCGGAGTTCCAGGTTCAACGATAATTCCGCTATAAGGATGCGGGGTGACGATAAAATTGGAAGCGGTGGTTATGGCAATCTTCAAAGGATCGGCAAGAGTGATGACAGCGCTGGCCGCCGCAGTAACGGCAGTGTTTTTTTCAATCTTGTAAACGTATCCTTGGCCCGGAGTGACGCAGACCGACAAATAACCGCCAGCCAATTGATTAGCAGTTAAAGTGATCGTGTCAGACACGGTGATTTCCGTTCCACCGATTGCAACGTTCGCGGACGGAGTTAAACCGCCGGAAGGTTGTAAATTTGTGGCATCCAAAGCCGAGCTTTGGTATACCTTACCAGCGACAGTAGCAGTGCCACCGCATTTGCAATAGCGGAAGCCGCGACCATCGGCTGTTTCAACGTAAGCGCCGATATTCTGTTGCGCCACGCTGTATTCTTCCCAAATACCTTGCGCAGCAATCTGCGGGTATCCGGCAAGTTGAGTTTGATTAGTCATGGTTTTAAAACTTAGTTAATTATTAATTACGTTCTGAAAATCTCGCCGGACTCCATCGTTCCTTCAGTACCAGTTTCACCATAATTTCTCGACATTCTTACAGTAGTCGGAATAATTGCTCCGGAACCATTGGCACCAAACGTAATTTCGCTTGCAGACTCATTGACAATACACGCGAATGTATTACCAGTAAGCGCTCCGTAAGTACCAGTCGCTAATTTAATATAGCGACCAATTGTACCGGAAGTCCCAGTTGGAACATCCACCGTTTCGAAACTGTTATTTCGGATAGAAAGACCTTTAACGCCATCGCCGGCCACGTAGATATCAACATCAACCCCAGTATTAACCTCTGAGCCGAATGTGTTATCTTCGATAACCCAGTCCTGCGGCACAGAAAGGCCAGTACCGACAACAACAATTCCACCAACGTTTTTGTAAAAACGATTTCCAGCAATTCTTGTTTGCCAAGCATTGCCGGAAGAAGTGGTGTAAATCGCTCCGCCGACAGCTCCGTTCGTGGCATGGGCCTTGCAGTTTTTGAGGTGGCATCCAAGAATGGAAGTGCCAAATGCGACTTTGGAAGTTCCGCTATCGTCATCAAGCAATATTCCCCCGCCAGTGGAATCAGCACCATTAATTCCAATACCCGCGATTAAACAGCCCGGAGCTCTAATGGTTAACATCGCAGTTGTACCGGCGCCAATTCTAATTTGAGGCAATCCGCCCTGAGTCAATCCGCGACTCACACCGAGAATTGAAAGATTGGGTTTAGAGTTCGGGATTATAATTGTTTCCGCGTAGGAAACAGGGTCGGTTGCTAATGCGGTGATCGTCTTAGTGGCGACCATTATCGCATCACCAGCGACAGCGGCATCAACCGCGGCCTGAATGGTGAGATAAGCGTCCTCCCAGCTTCCACCAGCTCCGCCAACGCTCTTATCACCGTCAACGAATATCACCCGTCCGCCGTCAAGCGGTACATTAGGAGATATCATATCTTCGGGATAGAGTTTGGCTCCGTATCTAAGAGCCGGAATGTAGTCTTTTAAATTACTCATTTGTTTATTTGATTGCCTCCGCATCTCGAATCAAGTTCGGTAAATGCGGAGGCAAATTATTTGTTTAAGTCTTTGACAGGACTATATGCCCGTCACGCCCGTGAGTTTTCCATGGCGCTTTGGATTGGTAGTAATGAATTGGCCACCGAAGTAAATGTGACCAACAACGCTGGCAGAGTTGGCAGGGATAATCCAATCAGACCAAGAAAAGCCCAAACCAATTGGAGCCTCGTAGTCATTGCCCTCAATTTGAGACTTGTAAGCCACCGGTTTAGCGTTGAAGAAAGGAAGAGCGTAAAAGTCCACGTAATCTTCGTTCAACATGATAAAAGCGCCGGAAGTGCATTTTTCATCGGCGACAACAGGCTTGCCGTTATAATGCAAAGCAGTGAAGCCAGTTCCTGCTGACACGCCTTTCATCATTGAAGCGTCTTTAGTGATTCTCTCTTGCGGTCTTAAAAGCTGGCCGTAAAAATTAAACACAGCTTCAGTGGTATAAGTCGCAGTCGGCTTTTGAGCGCCGGAAGCAATCGCCGCATGAAGCGTATCAACTTTAGCGAGAGTCAATGTTCCGCCGGAAGCAGTGACAGTGGAGCAAAGAGTAGCATAAGTACCGCGAGCCAATCCACCGATTGAAGCGACAGTGTTGCCGTCATCAACTAAAGCAGCCAAACCTAAAGGATCCTTGCTTCCGTTTCCAGTTCCGTCAGCATAGAAAATAGTGCCGAGGTCATCGGCCATATCTTCAGTGTCCGATTGAATGGTTAATTTCATCAAATCGAGCACCTTATCGTCAGTATCGGCGACAGAAAGTTCGTCACCAGGCAAAGCGCAAGTAATTTGATAAAAAGACGGGGTAAATTCCATGTACTGACGATTGTCAGTAGCGGCAACCGAGAAAGTATCGAAACCTCTAAAAGAAGTGCCGGTGCTATTCTTGGAAACCTTAATCGGAACGCGCAGAGTTCTGCCGCTCCAATTCTTTGAAGCGCGAACGATTCTTTGAAAGAGAACGTTGCCATTCAAAATCGTATCGACAAGGAAGGGCAGATATTTTTGCTGCACAGTCGTTTGGATACGTTGTCCGTATAATTCAGTCATGTTTGTAGGTAATTAATTTTTTAATGCCATTCACCTATTTAACTTCTGTTACCAAGGGCGGTTAGCGCCTTTAAAGTCCTTTGAAGTTTTATAGGCAACTGGTTTTTCTTCCGGCTCATTACCGGCAAGAGTAGCTCCCGCAATTTTTTTGCGGTCGCCAGGTTTAGGAATATTCGCTCCGAAGTTCATTAATCTTACTCCGACCCGATAATTCCATCTGCCTTTCGAATCAACGAGATCATTGTCCATGACGATTTTAAGCAATTTGTTTGGATCGATTTTTTCACCGGACGGATTGAGATTTTTATCGCTCTCAATATCCATTAATTCCGATTGCATATATTCAGTGGCTTCCTGAACGGACTTATCCTGTTTACCTTTTTCATCGGTAATGCGCTGGATAGCGCGTTCTTCCGCCGCCTTAATTTCTGCATCACGATCCTTGCGATAATCATTCCATTGGTCTTGATCTCCGCCGAACCACGAAGGAATATCGGTCTGCTCGGCATTCTTTTTCCGATCAGCTCCAAATTCTTCGCGAATTTTTTTCAGATCCTCTTGATGGCGCAACTCTTGGTCGTTAAATCTTTTATCCCAAGCTTCTTCGCGCTCTTTCCAGCGAGGATGCTGATGAAAAGGAATATCTTTTTCTTCTGGCTGTTTATTTTTTTCACCGTCAGTCGCTACGGCGTTATCCTCTTCTGTTTCTTTACCCTCTGGCGGGGAGGCGGAGTTATCATTCTCCGGGTCATTATTGAAAGCTGGCTCGCCTTCATTTTTGAACTGCGCCGTTTCTTGAATTGTCATATTGTTACGGTCTGCTTTTTTTGAGTCCGCGCAGAACGAGACGGATTTATATATTAATTATTATAACATAATTAAACTTTTGGCACAACTGGTTTTTTCTTTTTTTCCGGCAAGACCTTGATACTTTTAGTTTTCTCGGCAAATTCCTTGGCTATTGCCGGTTTAACTGCGAATAAATATCTGGCTTGCGCCTTGCTTTTAAATGGCATAAAATTATTCTTCTTTTTTATCTTCCTTGTTATTTTCTAATGCTTCCGCCTCGGGGTCAATACCCTTAATTTCAAACTCGCTTTCATTGTTAAAACGGCTGATTGAGTTTCCAACCATTGTCATTTTTAGCGTGACGACATAATCCTTGCCAACCTCCCATTTTTTACTCTCCGGAAAAAACTTATGATTAATACTAAACATCGGATATATTTTTTTATTTTTGTTTTCGGAAGTTACCGAAACAGGAGAATCTGTTTTGTTTGCTTCTTCTGGTTTAATTTTTCGCATGCTCATAGTTTTATTGGCCATCAACCATTGCTGGCATAACCGGCCTATTAGCTTCCGCGGCCTTATCTTCGGCTTCTTTGGCGGCTAATTCGGCAGGATTAAGCTGTATTCCTGCTTGGGCCGCCATTTGAGCCTGGCCATCGGGCGGAAGGTCTTTAAATGAAATTGATTCGGATGGAGGTTTTTCGGCGCCACCAGCGGCCGCTTGGCGCTGTTGCATTACTTGCTGGACGCGCGGGTCATTGGCAAACATAATTTCAGGCGCGTTTACTTCCAGCCAGACATTAGCGGCTAATTCTTCCGGATTGGGATAGTCTAATTTTTTATATAAATCAATCAAAGACATTTTTCCTTGCGCGGCCAATTCAATCGCTTGATTAGCGAGAGTCGTGCTATCCTTAGGCAACAGTGATCCTTCCTTGACTCCAATTATAACAACTGGATGCTGTTGTCCGGCGTATTTCTCATCGTAGACATAAAGAAGTTGGACAAACCAGTTATAAACTTCATCGGCAAACTGCTCTAAATATTCGCTAAATCCACCGCCAATGCGGTCAGTATCAAGAGTCCTATTCATTATCTTGCCACGAACGGTTGTTTCTGTTTCCAGTCCGGCAGGGGAAGATCCTCGCGTGCCAAAAATATCACGCAAACGATTGCGAGTATCAACGACTTGATTATATACGGTGGCCGGCAAATCCGGAGCGCTCATTCTATGTATGGCATCGCTCGGCGATCCGGACGGAATAAAGATCGTTCCGCCTTTTAGCAACGCTTCAGTCACTTTACTGGCCTGCTGTTGGGTTAATCCTGAACGTTCGCCGGATACAACCATTCCACCGTTCATACTATCGGCATTTTTATCAATCTGCTTATTGCGTTTATTAATTAAATCTTGATTAGAGAGATTTTGTCCGATTAAAGAAGTTTCATCAATCGGCTGTTTTCCAAGATTAAAAACAGACAAAAATATAAAAGGTTTCCTTGGTACATTAAAATGATTAAATGCTTCTTGAGGAACGGTCATCGGCTTTCCATTTTCGTCAAGAGGAGTTTCTCCAGTCACCTCATCGGCCGGGGCAGGAACATTTTTTTCATAATTCCAATGCGGATTTTTAATCTTCATTAATAAATGGTCGCCGATTGTCCAGCACATATATTCATTCGTCCACCATTCAACAAATCCGATTAAAGTTCCGGTGTCATCTTTGACTAAGTCTTTAATTGTTTTTTCAGCGTCTTTTTCGCCTCCGATATTCTTAATCATATCGATTAAAATACCAGCTTGAAGTTTTCGGCGCTCCCCGATAAATTCTCCGGTATATCCATCTTCATCAATTGTTGCATCGGGGTCAAGGATTAATTTCTGCGGACGGATAATCTTTTTTGTCGGAATATCCCTGTTCAAATCCCAGCCAACCTTTGCCACTCCTAATAAATAAATAGCCCAATGGCGCGCGGCCTTTTTGAGCTTTAATCTTAAACATAACTCATCGGCGTATTCATCAAGAGTCTTTTGCAAATCTGTAGCGTATTTCAATTCTTCCGGCGCCGGCTCCATTCCTACAAGATTTTTAACTTGAACCATCGGCTCCGGGTTTCTTCTTGTTACTTGCGGGAGATATGTTTCCAGCGATTCGAAAATCAAATTATCAACCATAGCGCGGCTGTCATCTCCCTTGGCTTTTTCATGTTGAATCCCCATCCAATACTTTTCGTTTTCTTCGCTACGCTTTTTCCAAATAGCATAGACATCAGACTCCATCCATTTTTTTTCCCACTTACTGGTGAGCTTAACAATATCTTCTGCGCCCATTTCTAAATTAAGGTCAGGGAATTTTTCAGAGATTACTCCCTCGCCAGTTTCCGTTGAGTCTTTCCCGCGAAGTTTATTTATATTTTTACTAAGTGATGCGAAAGCATCGAGCACAATATTTGTCATATTTATATTATAACATAATTTAAAAAGCAACACAATTAATCACGCCAATCTTCTTTAGGCGTATCCCACCATTCCTCTCCCGGGAGCGAATCTTTCCGGCCAAACATCTTGCCGGGATCAAATCCAACAGTTTCATCAGGATTGAGCATATAACTATTGGCATCCGGTTTCAAATCATTGCCCATAATCGCCCCAGCGCCCCCGAAACGACTTATTCCAATGCGCCAATAGACCGTGGCATGAACCCAGTCATCTCGGTCGCTCCGAAGCCACGAGTAGCATTTTACGCCCAATCCGTTTTCTTCGCAGACGCGATAAATATGCGACCAATGAAGCCAATAATCATACCAGTCATTGACCGTTCCGTTATAAAGTTTTAATCGCTTATCCCTAAATTCATCGATAACCAACTGAATCATCCTGTTGCGGTCAACAATAACATTTCCGTTTTCATCTTTTTCGCCCCAGCGAATTAATTGCATCGTTGATCTATCTTTGGCGTAATGACATAAAAACACCCGGCCAGGATATTTCGCACGCAATTTTCTGCTGCCGATAATATCTCCGCCCTGATCAATCACCATTATGCAATTGGAAAATTTTTTTAAAAAATATTCAAGTGTTTTCTCAAGAGGAAGTTTATTCGTGTCGTCCGGGGTATAATCAGTCATTTCGCCGTACCCGACAAGCCCTTGTTTATTTCCAATAACATACCGAAGTTTTATTCCAGTATCAACCCCGACAACCATCCGGCCTTGATATAAATTTTTCTCAACCGTTACGTTCCCAAGTATCTGGTCGATTGATACGCTGTTCCCGCCGCCGGCGTAAGGCAACCCCAGAACTTTATTATAAAAATAATCCATCGTTTGCTTGCCGCGAAGCACCTCGTTGTATTTATCTATGATTTCTCCTGCCGTAGTCCACGGATACATCAGAGAAGTGATATGATAACCGCTCCATTTTTTGTCTTTAAATTTGGCAATCCATTCACCGATCGCCCGGTCTGCCCACGATAATTCCTTAGAGCATTTTTTACAAACAAAAATACGCCGAACAATATCGACGCTCATTTTTTTGGGATTTTCCGTATCCCAAGTTAAGTATTGCCTATATCCGCAGTGCGGGCAAACAATAAACCATTCCTTTTGATCTGATTGTCCCCATTCTATGTCCACGCCAGAGTTAACTATGCTCGGATGACTAAACACGTGCGTTTGCTTGAATTTAGAATGTTGCAAGCGCGCTTGATAGTCAGCGATAACATCCTGTTTAGAGCTATCCTTTTCATCGTGGACAAGCCGGTCAGCCGTCACCATAATGGCCGCCTTTTTCGACCAAGTGCCACGAAAATAAATCATACTTTGGCCTATTTGCTTTTGCTCAATCGTGTCTTTATCTGCGGTCAATTTTAATAAATACGGATTATTGGCAATAATTCTATTTACCTTGCCACCGACAAATATCTGAGTATCGGCATCGGTTGGTAAAGTATAAATTACGTCCATCCGGCGCAATTCGGCATCACGGATATTTTTCAAAATCTCAAGAGTGCTGATTCCGGCTTGAGCCGCCTTTTCCACGACCAGATTGTCGCTCTGGTCATCGTATATCGCTAAAAGGAATTTATGCTTTGTAAAATTTATCGGTTCGCCTTTTTCGTTTAAAATATTGTGATCTTCAACCCAAACGCTCGCGTCATATTGACCAAGCTTTTTCCTCTCATCTAAAATGTCGAGGCGATCTACTGCTCGATTATTCCATTTTCCCAAATCTTTTTTATTTTCCCGCATAAATGGCAACCAACAACCACGCCGTACAAATCTTCATACCGAAATTCTACGGTTGAATTATTATCTCGCGGTGCTGGTCGCGTGATCGTTCTTATAAAAACAAATTGATGCTCGCATTTTTTAAGTTGTTTAGTGATCATAGAATCCATGTTTCATTTTATGCGATGTTAAATGCCACCAATTACAAATATCGCAATGATAATATTTAAGTCCCACAATTCCCTTATCCTCTCGTTGATAATTTAAAGCAGTTATTACGCCCTTTTTATCGTAGCAGTTTTTTCCTTGACATTGTTTTTTTGTCGTAAGCATACAGGGTTTATCATTTTAAATTACCAGATTGTTTTAAAATCATCTGCTCCGCCTCTTGACGTGATATTAAATTTCCATAAAGTGGGCCGGATAAAGTTCTGGCTAAATCCCAGCGGATTTTAAATCTTTGCTCTCGCCCTTTTATTTTTGAACAAATAAATTGATATTGTCGGCCGTAAGCCTCAGCCTCTTGCTGAATACGGAATTGCGGATCGCGCAGAAATTTACCCCACCACAAGTCTGGGTGATCTCCCTGCTGTTGCATGTGGACTTTTTCGTGTTCTATTGTGTGGTCATTAAGTTTTAAATTACTTGGATTATAAATAGTGTCGCCGTAAGTAAAAATAATATTTCTTAAATCAAGGCTAAATGCGGCGCAGGCCGATTCGTATATCGGCGGTTTTTTAATTTTTATTTTTATCTCTGTCATATTCTTCTTTTATTTGCTGGTCTATTCTTTTTTTCCGCGCATTTCGCAAAACAATTAAAGCCGCCTGTTCTTCATCGCTTATTTTTGAATTAAAATCCTGCTCATTTTCCAGTTTAACACTTGCCGTCATGCTTTCTTTTTCCGTGAAATCCTCAAAAATCTGCATCCATAATTTAACCTCGGCAGCCTTTCCCTCTCGCACGGCCGTGCGCATTAACGAACCAATAACTGAAGGAGTAAAATCTTTTGCCCATTCGTGCATCTTAACCCGGACATCATTCCAAAATTCTTTATGGTTTTTCCAGCGAGCTATTGTAGTCTGCGACACATCACATTTTCTTGAAAATTTTTCTTTTGCTTTAAAGCGCCACGACTGGTCATCTTCAAATCCGTACTCTTTTTGCCTTATCCCTCTTGGCAACGCGGTGAACCGGACAAAATCTTCATAAACAATCAACTCTCTACCTTTCCACCCCTTAATGTTTTCGTTGGTCATTTCACTTTCAGATTTTTTTTTCTTATTTTTCATATATTTACAAAACTATCACGCACTAAAACATAAATGGAAACTTCTCACAATTTTACTGCCTTTTTCCCTGTCAATTTTTCCCATCGAGCAATTATCACGTCAACATATATCGGATCAATCTCCATCATCCGGCATTGGCGCCCCAATTGCTCACAAGCGATTAAAGTGCTGCCAGAGCCGCCAAATACGTCCAAGACGATGTCATCGCGCACACAGGATGCCTTTATTGCCTTACTAACCAGCTTCAGGGGTTTCATTGTGGGATGTTCAACCGATTTATTGGGCTTTTTTTCGTGCCAGACATCAGTACATTCCTTTTTATTACAAATCTTTCCGGTTATCTCGCCATTAATCTCAAGGTGATATTCACCGATATTCAGAGTGGTAATTTTACCGTCAAATTTTGGCTTAATAGATTTTATATCTTCCCAAACATTTCCCTCATTACGCCAGTCGACAAAATAATGATTGACAATATGGTCTGGCCATCCGTACAAAATTGGCTCGTATTGATTTTGCCAATCGGATCGGCTTAATGTGAATGTATTCTTAACCCATATTATGAAACTTTGGAAGTGTCCGCCCGATTTCTGGAATGATGTTTTTAGTGTATCTATCTCGGAGCTGTTCATGCAAATGTAAACTGCGCCGTCACAGTGTTTGTTTATTTGTTCACAAACACTTTTTAAAAATGTATAAAAATCTTTCTTGCTCATGCTATCGTTTTTTATTTTTCTGTTCTCTTTCCTTTTTTCTGCGGTAGTATGCGAACCATTATAATCAACATTATACGGCGGATCAGTAAATACCATGGCGGCCCTCTCGCCCCCCCCCATAAGAACTTTATAATCGCTTTCTTTAGTAGCGTCACCGCATATCAACAGATGATTTCCTAACTGATATTTATCACCATACTTTGATTTAGGATTTTTTGGGATAGCGGAATCCAAGTCAAATTCATCATCTTCTTCTTGTCCAGTTATTTTGTCAAATTCTTTACTGGAAAAACCGACCTCTTTAAGCATATCATAATCAAAGAACCCAAGCATTTCAAAATCAAATTCACCAGTATTTTTATTCTCGCGCAAATTTATTTCCTTAAATTCTTCGTCAGTAAGCTTGCGATTCGGAACGCGAACGTCTATTATTTCATCACTTCGGCCGAGAAGATGTAAAACCTTTACTCTTTGATGACCACCGACAAGAACATTATTGGTATTAATCGTGGGAATAGAAATTAAATTAAATTTTTCTATGCTCTTTTTTAATTGGCAAGCCTGATCCTCGGTAAGCTTTCGGGGATTAGATTTATATGGGGCAAGATCACGCACCTTGCGCTGCTCTGTATGCCACGATAATTTATTATTTTTCATTTTATTCTTCTTCAATCCTCGGCTTGCGAGGTTTCTCCACAATCATGCCCGTAGTTGTTATCAGCAAGGAAGCAATTGAAATAGCACTTTCCACTCCGGCTATCAAAACATCAACCGGGTCAAGAACACCGACCTTAAAGAAATTACCAACTTCGCCGGTTACCACATTCATCGCTTCATCTCCCTTAGTATAATCAACCAAATCCTTTTCCATTCCCATATTATCTTTTAGCTGTTTATAGGGAGCTTTTAGGGCTTCATTTAAAATTTCACTGGATGTTTTTATCCGGGATAATGATAATCCGGCGCCACACACCACCCCGCCCCTAAAAGCGGCTTGTACGGCATTCACAGCATCATCCACCTTATATTTCAAAGCATTAACTTCATTTTCCGTGGCGGCGCCGACCTTAATCACGGCCACCTTTCCGGTAAATCTGGCCATGCGCTCCTTTATTCTGTCTTTGTCTTTTTCCATTTCAGCGGAAGTCAAAAACATCTGTAAATCAGCGGTAGCACTGGCAATCACCTTTTTATCCCCTTTCGGCCCGATAATAGTTGATTCTTTTTCTTTGGCGATAAATCTTTCGGCATGGCCAAAATCCTCAATCTTTATTTCCGCCAATTTATCGCCCTTTTTCTGCGAGAAAAATTTCGCGCCGATCATTGTGGCAATATCTTCAAGATGAGTGGTTTCATCGCCGCCAACCGGCTTATTAACGGCCACCAAGTTAAATTTACCTTGAATCTTATTGATTATGGCCGTAGCCAAGGCATTCTGCTCAATATTGTCGCAAATAATTATCAAATTAAAAATCTTTTTTGTGACGAGCAAATTCATTGCCGCCAAAACATCGTCTACTTCCACCAATCGATAGTCGGTAACGAAAATATACGGTTTTTCAATCACGGCTTCCATCCGAGATGGATTAGTTATCATGTATGGGCTGATATATCCGCGATTAATTTTTATGCCGGATGAAATATCGGCGCATGTTTCCATTGTGCCGGAGCGATCAACCGTTACCACTCCATCAGCGCCGAGTTTCCACCAAGCGTCAGCGATTACTTCGGCGATAATTTTATTATCAAAACTTATTCGAGCGACCTTTACCAAATCCTCGCGGCTCTTGATCTGTTTAGCCATTCCGATTAAATTTTTCTTTACTTCTTCAAATCCGACACGAAGTTCTTTTTCAATTTTTCGTCCGTCTATCCTTGACAATTTCGCCACTTCATTAATTATCGCCTGTAGCATGATCAATGATCCGGCAGTTCCATCACCAACCCGGTCATTTGTTTTAATCGCCGTTTCTCTAACGATATTCAAAACGGCATTTTCGCTGGGGTCATCAAATTCGAGATCGCGCGCTATCTGCACGCCGTCATCAACCACAATCTTATTCAAAACCTTGGAAATAATAACCTTATTGCTCGCCGGACCGTATGTCGGCTTAATAAGATTGACTGCCTTATCAACGGCTCTTTTTTTAATCTCAAATGTGTCTTTTTGCTCGATTTTGATCATAAAATTTTATTTTTTAAATTTTTTAATCTCTCTAACAAGTTGTAAATTTATAGCTGATAAAATTGGGTCGCCAATAAAATAATAAGCTGGATAAAAATCAGTATAATTATTAATGTCATTGGTTTTTTCTTCAAAAGCTTTCACGATGTCATCGTCTAAGTCAATTTTTATTTCATCCCAAATTTTTTCTAAACCTGTTTTTTTAATAATTAGAATATTTTCGTTAAGCATTAATGGTTCTTTTCTACATTCAGGACGTAATAAATAACGATATTCTTCATATTCATCTTTGCTTACTTCTATCTTGCCGCCAACACATCTCTTTAAAAATTCTTCTCTTAAACTGAAAAGTGTAATATTACTCATAAAAATAAACTTCCCCGGGCTTACGCCACGGGGTATTAGCCTGCTACGAACAAAGTTCGCCCACAGGCTACGCCGTGTGGGTAGCCTTCATCCCTCGGGCTTACGCCCGGGGAATTACGTAGGAATATTAAATATAAATTATTATTTTTTCTGGTTCGTAAATTTTTAAAAATACCCTGTTTGTCGCACCGCCCTTTTGGGCAAAATTTCTGACGTGGTCTTTAAGATATTCAATATTATTGGAACGGCTTTTGTATCCGATATTATATTTTTTTCTTATTCCGCAAATTTTACACCGCTCAACTTTAAATTGCGAAGTTTCTTTGACGGTTTCAAATTCATGGGCTTGCCCAAAACGACAGCCCAATCTTAGGCCGTATCTCATCGGATAAATCCGATGATGTCCTCATCAAATATTAATTTATAATCAACAATTGCTTTATCTTCTTTTACTTTCATCTGCTCGCCGGCGTATGCCCCATAAATTATAATGTCGCCCGCCTTTATGTCTTTAACCTCGCTTCCGACCGCAACCACCTCCCCTTGTGATTTTTGCTCTTTTTCAACCATAGACGGAATAATTATACCGTTTTCATTCTCAGTTGATTCCTTGACAGTCGGTTTTATCAACACATATTTACCGCGGGGAATTATATATTGTTTTTTTTTAATAGCCATATTATTCAAGTTCAGAGAGCCTTGTATCCTTGCCCTCTTTTTTATTTTTTTTAATTAATTCTTGCCTAAATATTTCAGCATCATTTTCTGGTATAAAAATTGCTCCTTTTTCTCTCGGCCCGGCAGATCCGATGACCGTTTCAATTATCCGCACTCTCTTTTCAATTCCAGCCCTAAAAAAAGCGAGTATTGAAAAAATCAAAGCAGAAATTATTAATCCAATAATTATACCAATTAAAATCATATTATTATGATTATTCTGGTTATTCTGGTTTAGAAAGTTCAGAATTTTCAGATTTAACTTTAC
>Ga0315274_10010492_pt1 | contig 13337 bp, 6 predicted proteins | sample YL17G02_20_MG_FD_203700 | JGI IMG/M metagenome (GOLD analysis project Ga0315274, IMG submission 203700) | Sediment microbial communities from Yellowstone Lake, YNP, Wyoming, USA - YL17G02_20 | ecosystem: Environmental > Aquatic > Freshwater > Lake > Sediment | place: USA: Wyoming | collected...
TTTTGGCGGTCTCCTGGCCAAACACCGCCATTACACCCACACCTGGATTCACGAAACCCTGGTGGACCTGTTGGCCATTCAAAAGGAAATTCATCCCGGCATTCTGGCCGTTATGGACGGCACCACAGCTGGTGATGGCGCCGGACCGCGTCTGATGCGCCCGGTGGTAAAAAACGTCATTCTGGCTTCAGCCGACCAGGTGGCGATTGATGCAGTGGCTGCCAGGCTGATGGGCTTTGACCCACTCGCCATCAAATATATTGCTCTTGCCCAGGAACATGGTCTGGGCGTGGGCGACCCGCGCCAGATTGAACTGGTCGGGGATGATATCTCAAATGAGAATTGGGGATTTAAAATAGGAAAAAACTCCCACACTTTTCTGGCCTGGCTGGCCTGGTACGGTCCCACCCGCGTTTTTCAAAAACTGCTCTTCCGCACCCCGCTGGTGGTGGTGCCCACCTTTATTGGTGAGGTGGAACAGGATTATATGTATTGGCCTTTTAAATATAAAAAGGTGGCCGAAACCTGGCAGAAAACCACCCCATGGGGTGAATTGTTTCTCAAGTATCAGCGCCAGGGTTTCTTGGGAAAATAAATTTACTCGTTACAAAAAAACGATTTGATACTCCTTAGATGTAGGTGGCGTCCCCGCCACCGTTTTCTAGCTGGCGAGGACGCCAGCATAATCGAAAGAGTCGTCTTCTCATGGATTTAGAATGGAAAATGATACTGGTCCAACCCCAGTTCCTTTTTCAAGAAGGTCAGGTCTTTTTGCAGGTTGGGGACCACCGGCACTCCTTTGACGCGCACCATTTTTTCATTTTTATACTCTTTTTCGCCGGCGGTATAAATCCGCGCCTGCCCCGGCGCTTTGTGCGAACTCCTCAGCTCACGTAGTATCTGCCCGCTGGTCGCCTTAAAATCCTCCAGAGCGGTGAACGACTCAATGTTGATCGCCATAAAGAAATGACCCACCCTGAACGGCTGCGGTTTTCCATCCGCACCGATGCCGGTCAAACCAAACAAGAAACTGCCCGTTTGCAAAGCGGCGGATAGTATCTCCACCATCGTCGCCAGCCCGTAGCCCTTGTGCCCGCCCAACTGTTCTCCCTCCCCTCCCAGCGGCAGCAGGGCGGCCGTCCCCCGGGTGAGGCCGGCCAGAATTTCATTGGCATCCGTCAGCGGCTGGTTATTCTGGTCAATGATCCAGCCCGCTGGGACGGCTTTTTCTTCCCGTACCAGTACTTCAATTTTCCCGCGCTGGGTGATGGGCGTCGCCCCGTCATATGAAAAGGGAAAGTCTTCATCCGTCGGTGCGCCAAAGGCGATCGGGTTGGTGCCCAGCATCGGCTGCACGCCAAAAGTTGGCGCCATGGACGGGCGGGCGTTGGTCACCGTCAGCCCGATCATGCCCTCTTTCACCGCCATCAAGGAGTAATAGCCGGCAATGCCAAAGTGGGTCGAATTGCGCACCGCCACCGACCCCATCCCGTAAACACGGGCTTTATCGATGGCCATTTGCATGGCGCGCCTGGCAATCACCATACCCATCCCGTGGTGGCCGTCCACTACTGCTGTGGTCGGGCTTTCGCGCACCACCTCAAATTGGGTCACCACCTGGTGCTGCCCGGATTTGATCCGGTCGTAATAATATCTCAAGCGTCCAATACCGTGCGATTCAATCCCCCTCAGGTCGGAGGCGATGATCACCTCCATGCAAGTTTGGGCATCGTCGGCAGGCACCCCCAGCGCCAGCAGGACATCGCGAATGAAATTTTCCAGAGTTTCCACCGGCAAAAGGATTGTGGTTTCAGCCATAGTTTCTCCAAAATTAATTTTCAGGTAATCTTATCTTAATCAGATAGATAATTGAAAAATTAGACTTAAATCAAAAAGGCGGACAACCGCCTTTTTGATCTCTAAAATATTTATACGATTATTATGGAGTGCATGTGATCTCGAATACCATGGGTGAAAATAGCTGGTGGTTGGGAGTATCAATATAGATCGTTGCCGAGTAATTCGTTGGACCTGGTAAATCTATATTATTGAAGACCCAGCTCAGCAGCACCGTCTGTGTGCTTGCCGACCCATACGTTAATGTCTGCGGAGCGGTGGTTGTGCTGTCACTCTTTACCCAGTGATAGGTAACCGTCCCTGCCCCATTGGTGGTTATGTTGGCCTGGATATTGAAGGTCAGCGAATGGGTTGCATTGCATTGGACAGCTTGGGTGAGAAAGTTAATGGCATACGTGACGCTGGATACCGCGTAGGAAGCGGGAATGGTTCCGGCGGTGATGGTTACCCAGATTCTGCCAAAGTAAATATTGGCATCTGTGTAGAGCCCCCAGTATCCGGTATAGGTGCCGGCCGTGGAAGGCGCCTGCATCGGCACCACCACATTCACCGTTCCGCCCGGCGCCACATTGTACGGCAGATATACATACGCCGGCGCGTTCAGGGAGTTGCCGCTGTAAAATGCCAACCGGTAACCCGTATTCCAGGTGCATACTCCCACGTTCTTCAGTCGCCAGGTTTTATAAAAAGTCTGGTTGAGGCTGAAGTTGGTGTAATCCGGCACGGTCTCATAGACCATGATCGCCGAATTGCACGGGTAGGGCATGACCGTCGGCGCAACATACACGTAAGGGATGGGGGTTGGCACAGCCGCCGCCGCAGCCTGGATGGCCTGATTCTGCGCGTTCAGGGCAACGACCGTCTGCGCCACCGCGCTGGCGACCACCTCCGCATTGCTCATCGGCTGCGGTTGGCTTTGCTGGTTGAGGGCTGACAGGGTTTGCAGAACTGAATCCGAAATGGCTTGAATATCCTTTTGCTGCAGCTGGGCTTCAAAAACCGGCAGGCTGCAGGCCAGCATCACCAGGCTGACCACCAAAATTCCTGCTAAAACTGCTATTCTCTTGTTCATCGCTCTCCTTTATACTTGTTCCGAGTAGGTGTGGAAAGTCAAATAGATGATTACTACAGATATTCTATACCATTTTTTGAATTAAATGTACAGCGTACATTCACATTCGGATTGAATCAGGCGGATTTTTTCCTGGTGGTTCTTTTGGCAGCCGGTGTTTTTTCTTTCGCAACAGCAGCCGGTTTAGCAAGTGTTTTTTCTTTTGTAATTGCAGCCGATTCAGCAGCCGCTGTTATTCTTCGATTGAAGATCAACAATACGACGCCCGCCACAAGCAGGGTAAGTCCCCCGCCGATCAGCCAGAAGGGCAGGCGAAAAAAGCCAAATCCGCGTCCGTCGCGAAATCCATCCGGCAGATTGCGGCCATCCTTCATCGGCCGGTCGCCGCCCTTGAAATGGGGGTTATTCGGTTGGTTCAGCGCGGGCATCCCCCGCCCTGTCAGCTGCCTGCTGATCACAGCCGAACACACTCCGCCCACAACTGCCAACGCTCCCAGCGCCAGTAGCACAATCGCAATAATTTTAATTGTCTTGTTCATATCTTTCCTTTCAAATCAAATAATGTAATTCGAGGTGAATACCTCTCCTTACAATACTACTGCCTGGTCTGGTTTCAGGGTAGTGGAGGCAGTCATTTCAGCCATTCACTGCAATCATTTGCTGATGTGATTGGGGTCATACCTTGTTTTTGATTGAAAAACTGCTGATTAAGAGTCAGTAGCCGTTGTGTCTGTAATTACCACCCAATCTACCCCGATAAAGGGTATCACCGCGGATGCGCCTGAATTGCATCCAAATCTGGTTTGACAGGATCAAAGATTGTTGAAAAAAACAAGAAAAATTTGTTTGCCAGTTGTATAATCTATATAAACAAGATATCAGTGATTGAAATTGTCCACTGAACGCAAAGCTTTTCACTGATTTCCAGAACAGGCTTTTTTCTGTAGGAAAAATGAAAAAAAATAACTTACAAAACAGGAAAAGCGAGGCAACGGGGCAATCTGGAAAAACCCTCAAACAGAAACAAAAGGTTAGGGGGGTATCTGAAATAATAAATCGACTACCCATCAAAGCAACCCGAAATCATAGATTTACTGATGGTTCTTTGAAAAAAACACCCGCTCACCTACCTGATACTGCCCCTTCGGTAAGCTCAGGGCAGACTCTGCACCGCAACCCGCGCCCGCTATTGCGCGCCGCGCTGATTGTCGCCGCATACCTCTTCGCGTTCATCATTCTCGACTTTATTACGCACCAGTTTGAAGAACTCCCGGGGATTGTTGCGTGGTATCCGCCCGCCGGGCTTACATACGCCCTGCTGTTGGTGTTCGGCTTGAGATTCACACCCGCGGTGACGATCGCCTTATTCATCGACAGTGTATTCATCTATCACATGCCTCAACCCACCTATTTGCTTTTTTTGTGGGCATTGATCATATCTTTGATCTATAGCGCTGCCGCCGCGTTCCTGCGCCACGGAATTCGCTTTGATTGGCAACTGCGAAAATTTCGAGACGTGACTTGGTTTGTTTTCACGACTGTATTGGTTTCAGCACTTCTTGCTGTACTTTCCGTTTCGAGTTCTGCCTTGAGCAGCAATATGCCGCGAAGCGAAGTCCTCCGCGCAATTTTCCACTGGTGGATTGGTGAGACGGTTGGCGTCCTGACTGTCACACCCTTTCTGCTTATCCATGTGATACCGTGGTTGAAACGGTTTGCGGAAGCACAACCGGTTAGGTTGCCCGCACGCCGGTCATTTCTGCATCCAACGCTCGCTGTCATTGTACAAGCGGTAAGCCTCGCATTCATGCTCTACTGGGTCTTTGGCACACATATTCTGTACGAGTTTCATCCCTTGTATCTTATTTCCTTACCGCTCATCTGGATTGCTCTGGATCACGGTTTCAAGGGAGTCACTGCGGGAATCGTTGTGTTGAATTTCGGGGTGATTTTAGCACTGTTGCTTTTTCGATCCGACCTCACAAATCTTGGCGAACTACAACTGCTGATGATCGTCAATTGTATTATCGGCTTGCTTATGGGAGTAGTTGTCACCGAACGCAAACAAGCAGATGAAACATCACAGAAGGGGGAAAAACATTTCAGAGCACTCGTAGAACACAGCTTGGAAGAAATCTCCTTGGTTGACGTGGACGGAACTCTTACCTATGAGAGCCCTTCATCGATTCGTCCGCTCGGTTACCCTCCCAATTCGCTCGTAGGTTACAACATCATCGATCTATTTCATCCTGATGATCGCGCAGACGCAGCCCAACTACTGGAACAGGTAGCAATACATCCTGGCAGCATTAAAGAAGCCCAATTCCGCTTGCGGCATCAGGATGGATCCTGGCGCTGGATGGAAGGCTCTTTGACGAATCTATTAGATGAGCCAGCGGTCCAATCGTTAGTCATCAATTACCGTGATGTTACCGAGCGCAAAAAAACGGAATTGAAAATGCGCCGGTTGATCAATGACCTGCGCAATCTTTCTGAAGTGGAAAAGAAGGACCGGCTCTTCGCCGAAGCGCTTGCCAAAAATATCATCTCAATTAAAAGCACATTGAATACCGATGAAATTCTGGATTCAATCATTGATAACATTAACAATGTGGTTCCTTCAGATACCATCAGCATCATGCTGATTGAAGGGGAGCATGCCAGGATCGTTCGTTCCAGAGGGTATCAGGAAAGAGGATTGACCGATTGGGTCAAGCAAAGGCAATTTAGTCTGAACGAAATAAAGGATTTAAAAGAAATCACCCGATCAAAAAAATATATAATCACCTCCAACACAGATAAAAGCAAACACTGGACCGCAATTGCCGAAACCGCATGGATCAAATCGCACATCAATACGCCTATTCTGGAAGATAACAAAGTGATCGGATTTGTGAATGTGGAAAGCGCCACTCCTGATTTCTATACTGAGGAGCACGCCCAACGCCTTATGGCTTTCACCGATCAGGTGTCCACCGCCCTGAGAAACGCGCACCAGTTTGAATCCATTCAACGGCGCATGAACCGCATGCAGGCCATGACCCAGATCGACCAGGCCATTAACTCCAGCTTGGACTTGAACGTATCCCTGGAGATCGTCTTGATCCAGGCAATCGAGCAGTTGCAGGCGGATGCGGTGGATATTTTACTGGTGGATGATGTCACCAATTCTCTGGTTTTTTCCAAAGCCAAAGGGTTCAAGACCGATGAAATTCGCAAATCCAACTTTGGATTAGGTGATGGATTGCCAGGTAAAGCTGTGCTGGAAAGGACCACGGTAGCCATCCCTGACCTGAATTTAGCGGGTGAAAGTTATTTCAAAAATCTGTTGGTTGAAAGGGAAGGATTCATTTCCTACTACTGTGTGCCATTGATCACCAAAGGCCAGTTGAAAGGGGTGATGGAGGTCTATTTCCGCCACACCTTCCAGGCTGACCAGGAATGGTTGGAATTTCTGGAAATGCTCGCCCAGCAGACCGCCATTGCCATCAACAATGCTGAACTGCTGAACTCCCTGCAGTCAAGCAATATCCAATTGTTGAATGCCTATGAGACCACGTTAAAAGGCTGGGTGGATGCCCTTGATATGCGGGATCATGAAACCGAAGGGCATACCCAACGGGTGACTGAGCTCTCTTTGAAATTAGCCAGGCTCATGGGCATTAAAGAAAAAGAAATCGTCCATTTTCAACGCGGCGCTTTATTGCATGACATCGGCAAAGTGGCAGTTTCCGATGCGATCCTGAACAAACCTGGACCGCTCACGGAAGAGGAATGGGTGATCATGCGCAGGCATCCCTTACATGCATATTCATTATTATCAAAATCCGAATACTTGAAGCCGGCATTGGACATTCCCTTTCACCACCATGAGAAATGGGATGGCAGCGGGTACCCAAGTGGTTTGAAAGGCGAAGCAATTCCACTGGCAGCCCGAATATTTGCCATTGTGGATGTGTGGGATGCTTTGATCTCTGACCGCCCCTATCGCAAGGCCTGGACCCACAAGAAAGCATTGGAATACATACAAGAGCAAAGTGGAAAACATTTCGATCCGGATGTGGTGAAGGTTTTTCTTAATAATCCTTCCGTTCAAAAAATAGGTGATTTCTAATGCCAGGGCTGTGTGCTATATTGATGGAAATAATTGGAGGAAATGCGGCTGGGTTAAAGAGCGTACTAAAAAGGGATTTTTATGCCACAGAAACACTCTGACGGTGAAACCACGAACTTGTCATCAGATTCTTCACCAGACTTTTAACTTAAGTCCTCAGAGATGTCTCTACGAAAGCTAATGAAGAAAAAGTTGCAAGAACGACCCAAAGACCTGAACAAAGACATTCCCGGGCAAGCCACCCGTCTGGTGTACTTATGTGCTTACGCTGCCATGGGGATTGCACTTCTCTCCTTGATCGGTTGGATGACCGGGATGCGGATCCTGGCCGGTCAGTGGGACAATTTGATCCCCATGGCACCTCTCTCAACCCTGTTTTTTCTCCTGTTCGGCAGCGCGTTGTTCAGTCATATCCGCTGGCCGGTGCAACGCAGAAGCCGGCTCTTTGTACTGGCTGCTATGAGTGTTGTCTCATTTTTTACCTTGATCTTGCTTGGGCAATTCATCATCGGATTTGATCTGGGCGTAGAAAAAGCATTATTTTTCACAAACCAATTGGTGGATCAGATACCGATAGGCCGCATGTCGCCAGTTACCGCTATCTCTTTTTTACTTGAAAGCACGGCGTTCATCATCTTGCTTATCGCTCCAATGCGGCGCAAAACCCTCGTTATAGCAACTCTTTTCGTCATGAGTGCCATAGGGATAAATTTTATTATTTTAGTCGGTTACGCATACGGCGCTCCTCTGCTGTATGGCGGGACGAACATTCCGGTCGCCTTATTTACTGCCATCACCTTTGTGTTCATAGGTTTTGGGCAAATCAGCCTGCTCTTGCCAGGGTTGCCGGAGTTGTGGCGGTGGAACCGCACGACCTTTCGCGGTATGCTGTTGCGCGCCTTTCTACCTTTCGTATTGTTATTCATACTCCTGGAGGGCTGGGTGGATGCTATTTTTGGGTCGACCATGATAAACATGTCGGTTATACATTCGCTGGCGGCGCTAGGGGCTGGTGTCCTGGCTGTAGTCATCATAGGTTGGATCTCTGAGCGCACCGGCGCTGCCTTCGAGGATGCTCAAGCGCAAATCAACATCCTGGCGCGTTTCCCCGAAGAAAACCTTAATCCTGTACTACGCATAGCGAGAGATGGTCGTTTGCTTTATGCCAATCCCAGCAGTCAACGTTTGCTCAACTCTTGGAAATGCAGGCTGCCTGGAGATGTCTTGCCAAAGGGACAACGGCGTTTGATTGAAGCCAGCTTCACACGCGGCGTTATTCAACGAGAGGAGATCTCCTGTGGAAAGATAATCTATGAATTGGTTTACACACCTATCCAGGGACTGGATTATCTGAATGTTTATGGCAGCGATATCACCAAAAACAAGAGGGTGGAGATAGCCCTGCGTGATTCTGAAGCTGAACTGCAGGCTCTCTTTGCATCCATGAAAGATATAGTGATCGTTTACAACCAAGAAGGTCGTTACCTTAATATTGCCACAACAGATTCTCAATTGTTAATCAAGCCTCCCGAAGACCTTCTTGGCAAAACCATTCATGAGGTTTTACCCAAAGAAGAAGCTGACAGATGGGTTCGTCACATTCAGACTGTTTTAGAGACTCAAACGACAATGCCAATTGAATATTCTTTAGAAATCAACCACCATAAAGTGTGGTTCAATGCTTCTGTTTCTCCTATGCAGGAGGATACAGTGATATGGGTGGCGCGGGATATCACTGACCGAAAATTGATGGAAGAAGAAACCCATTTTATCGGCATCCATGATAGTTTGACCAAACTTTATAACCGCACTTTTTTTGAGGAGGAGCTGTCTCGCCTGGAGAAGAGCCGTCTTTTCCCTGTTAGTATATTTATGATAGATTTGGATGAATTGAAAATCATCAATGATACTCAAGGGCATGCTGCCGGGGATGAATTGCTGCAGCGTACAGCCAAGGTTCTCTTGGAATCTTTTCGCTCCGAAGATATGGTGGCAAGAATTGGAGGGGACGAATTTGTAATAATATTACCCATGACCAATGAGGAGGCTGCTCATCTAGCTTTAAAACGGATTAACCATTTCTTGGAATTGAACAATAAAAACAATCCTAATGTTTTAAAAATCTCCATTGGGATAGCAACTTGTGATAAACAAGGTTCATTATTGTATACGGCTAAGCAGGCCGATGATCGCATGTATCTGGATAAGCGATCCAAGGGTTGATTCTGGGTGAAATCCGGGAAAATATTTGAAAGGACTGGAATAAAAAGAAGGCATTTCAGTACATTCATGAGCAAAGTGGAAAACATTTTGATCCGGAAATTTTTTTGGCATTCCAAACTTTGATACGAGAAGATCAGAGATGAGCCATTATCTATACTAATGAAAGGATAAATCCACAATATGCTGATTCGAAGCCAGTTTTCAAACGGCGGTTTTTTTCAGGAAATTTTTAATATGAATAACTTGCCAACCAAGGAACATTTGGCAGCTGGGCGATCGGGAAAAACAAATCAAATCCTGGAAAAGGGAAAAAAAGATGGATTTGATCAACTCATTGAATCCTGACTGGAATGATCTATTCGCTCAGCTGATCGATAAATAAAATCAAATATATTATTCATTGGAGATTCCCACCCTCACGCCTTCTTCAAAGGCTCAGGGCAGGCGTCGTGCTTCACACTCCTCGGAATGACAGGAGTGCAATGGTGTTGAGACGACACCTTAATCAATCTCGATGAAGCCGGCGGCTCGCCGGCAATGAGATGCGATGGTGGCGAGACGCCACCTGAACCATAAACCTTCCCAAGTATAAAAAGATTAAATGGTACATATATTGCAACATACTGAATTGAAACAACCATATCATTATTAAGGTTTCATAATGGATAGATAAAAACCGCTTAGTGATGGCCTTTTTATAGATAAAAAAAATGAAAAATAAAAAGCCGCAAAAATTAAAAATAAAATCTGCTCCTATGCAGACTGAGACCTCCAAGCGATCCAAGACAGTGCGCGGGAAGGTAAATGGGACATTGCAGGAGAAAGCCGAATTCTATAGACAAATCTTTGATCTATCTCCATTTGGGATCGGTATTGCAACGCTGAATGGAAGGGTGGTTACTTGTAATAGAACCATGCAGAACATAACTGGATACACTGCCGCTGAGTTATCAGAGATTAAATTATCTGATACTTATGAAAAAAAGGAAGATCGCAAGGCGTTATTTGAAATTATCAATCGCAACGGTTATGCCATTGATTTTCCAGTGCGGCTGAAGCATAAAAATGGCACACCATATGATGCCCTCTTGAATGTATCTAAAATTAGGCTGGGCGATAAAGAGTTTTTTCAGACAATATGTCAAGACATCGCCGAGCGCAAGCGGGCGGAAGAGTTAATTCACCAATCGGAAGCGGAGTTGAAGGCAGTCCAGTCCATTGCTCATGTTGGCAGTTGGCGCTGGGATATTAAAAATAACAAACTCACCTGGTCGGATGAGATGTACCGGATTTTTGGAATTCCCAAAGAAAAATTTACGGGAATTCTTGAGGACGTAATGACTCAGGCCATCCATCCTGATGACCGCCCAGCAGTTGAAGCGACCAATATTTCAGTAATACGCGATAAAAAGCCCATACCGCTTGAATATCGCGTTATCTGGCCGGATAAATCCATTCATGTGGTTTGGGCGGAGGCGGGTGAATTTATTCTGGATGAAAATGGCGCTCCATCAGTGCTGACAGGAATTGTTCTGGACATCACCGAGCGCAAACAGGCACAAGATAAACTCAGGCAGAGGTCTGAAGATCTGAGCATAGTCAATGCCATCAACACTGCTGCAAATAGAGGCGAGAGTCTTATAAAAATATGCGCCATTTTGGCAGAGCAGACCAAGCAGATTTTTTACGGTTACAGTGCAACAGTGTATTTGCTCAGTGAGGACCAAAAACAACTCGTCATGCTTGGATCTTTTCTTCCCCCTACGATTGAAAAACAGATCAAGAACCTGATCGGAACGAGCATTCCATTAATGAAGCTGCCCATGGAATCCACGAGCATATACCAGCAGACACTCAAGGATGGGAAGCCACGAATCATCCATGATCCTGCGGAAATACAAGCCCTTCTCAACGAATTTGTCAACGCTTATTCCTTGCCAGTAACAGTGAGAGCGGGTATTAAGAAGTTGGTCCCTCAAATACAGAAAATATTGAAAATACGATCCGTTGTTATCGTACCGTTATTACTGGAAGGTAAAACTATTGGGGTATTAGATATGTCATCCACCGGAAATATCACAGAATCAGATATCGAACGGCTTAGTACAATCGCGGAACAATTAACTGCCGCAATTATACGCATTCAAGCACATGATGAAATAGAGCGGCTTGGATACCAAAACCAGCTGATCTTAAATTCAGCAGGAGAGGGTATTTTAGGTATAGGAAAAGAAGGAAGGCATATATTTGTAAACCCGAAAGCTGCAAGCATGTTGGGTTATCAGATTGATGAATTGATCGGAAGGGAAAGCCACTCCATTTGGCACCATACCAAACCTGATGGAAACTCATACCCCGAAGAAGAGTGTATGATCTGCAATACCTATCGGGATGGGATTGTGCGTAACGTTTCAGACGAACTGTTCTGGCGGAAGGATGGAACCAGTTTTCCTGTTGAGTGTTCCAGCAACCCTATTTATGAAAATAGTCAGTTGGTAGGCGCTGTGGTGACTTTTATGGACCTCACCGAACGCAAACAGGCGGAACAAGCAATGGCTGAGTCTGAAACTAAATTCAGATGGTTGTATGAGTACGCGCCCATTGTGTATCACATCCTAACGCCGAAGGGGCTCATCATGGATGTCAACCGCAGATGGTGTCAGGTATTGGGTTATTCTAAGGAAGAGGTGCTTGGCAAGGAAATATTTGATTTCATTGTTGAGGAGGAAAGAAAAGCGGCGAGAGCATCGTTTATAAAGAAAAAGGCGGATAAGCGGACTTTCCTTGAAGGCAGCGAGCGTAATTACCTGACCAAAGCTGGCGTGGTCAGAACGTTTAAAACCCATGATTTTCTCGTAGTGGATCAGAGTCAGAACATCACTTCCATTCAGACAACTCTGGAAGATATCACCGAGCGCAAGCTGGCGGAGAAGTCTCTTCTCATCATGTCCGATACACAAAGACGGCTTTCTCAACTGGATAACCTCAACAATGTTTATAAGTTGGTCGGAAGCAAGATCCAGGAGTTGACCAAAGATAGTTACGTAGTCGTCACTGAGCTGGATGAAAAAATTCAGGCAACCCGCATGAAGGAGATGTTTGGGTTTGGCAAGACTTATCAAAATCTTGTACACCTTTTTAAGGTGGATCCTGCTCATTTCGTTTATTATCTCAAGGATATGACCGTGGAGCAACTGCGTTCATTCAGAAGCGGCAAATTGGAGAAAATTAAAGGCGGTTTGTATCAAATGCTCCTCCACAAAGTGCCTGAACCGATATGCAATGCTGCTGAAAAAAAGCTAAAATGCGAGGGTATTTACACAATAGGTTTTGTCTGGCAGGGTCTTCATTTTGGCTCCCTCACCATTCTCGCCCGCAGGGATATCACCTCCTTTAAAGAAACGATCGAGATCATCATGCAGCAGGCCTCCATCACCATAAATCGTATCAAAACGGGCTTGGCTTTGCAAGAGAGCGAGGAGCGTTTCCGCGGTCTATATGAGAATGCCACTATTGGAATGTACCAAACTACCCCGGATGGCCACATTCTGATGGCCAACCCGGCGCTGGTAAAAATGCTTGGGTTTCAATCCTTTGAGGAATTGGCCAAGCGAAATCTAAACCAGGAGGGAGTCGAGGCAGCTGAAACACGGCAGAAATTTCAGCACCGAATTGAAGAAGATGGCAAAGTTCAAGGGTATAAAAGTGCCTGGAAGAGAAAAGACGGTTTGACAATTTACGTGCAGGAAAGCGCCAGGGTGATGCGGGATGAAAATGAAAATGTACTTTATTACGAAGGAACAGTTGAAAATATCAGCGAACACCACATAGCCGAAAAAGCACTACAGGAAAGCGAAGAACGGTATCACGGTCTATTTGAAGATTCCCCAGTTTCACTCTGGGAGGAAAATTTCTCCGCGGTCAAACAACGCCTGGATACCCTGCGGGCAAAGGGTGTCACGGATATGCGTGCCTACCTGGAATCTCATCCGCAGGAGGTGGCGGATTGCGCAGCGCTGGCAAAAGTCATCGATGTCAATAAAGCCTCACTGGAGCTTTTCAAAGCCAAAA
>Ga0315274_10010496_pt1 | contig 13335 bp, 8 predicted proteins | sample YL17G02_20_MG_FD_203700 | JGI IMG/M metagenome (GOLD analysis project Ga0315274, IMG submission 203700) | Sediment microbial communities from Yellowstone Lake, YNP, Wyoming, USA - YL17G02_20 | ecosystem: Environmental > Aquatic > Freshwater > Lake > Sediment | place: USA: Wyoming | collected...
GGATCTGCTCCTTGATACGTTCTATCAGACACTTGACATCGACAATGGACCTGGCGATCTGGGCATCGGCGGCCTTGCTGGCGACGGTATTGGCCTCGCGAAGCATCTCCTGACTCAGGAAGTCGAGCCTTCGGCCGGCCTGCCCCTCCATCCGGCAGATCTGGCGGAACTGCTGCTGGTGGGCGTTCAGCCGGGCGATCTCCTCCGAGATGTCCGACCGGTCGGCCAGAATCGCCACCTCGCGGGCCAGGGTCTCTTCATCGAGCTTGAGCTTGGCCTCGGCCAGCAGCTCATCGACGCGCTTGCGCAGCCGCCTGGCGTATTCCGTAACGACCGAGCCGCTGCGCTGGGCGACAATCTCCAACTCCCGGGCCATCGCATCGCAATGGCCCATCAGGTCCGCCTCCAGGAACTTGCCCTCGACCTCACGCATCTGTTTGAGCTTGTCGATGGCCTCGCGGGTCAACCCCAGGACAAGCTCCCTGACCTTTGCACTGGTTTCCTCATCGGGCAGCACCGGTCGAACGATTCCCGGCAGGGCCAGCAGGCCCGCCAGGTCGATCTGGCCCTTGACGCCGACGGAGGAGCTGACCTCGTTGAGCTGTGCCATGACGGACCGTAAAGCGGTCTCGTCGATTTCGAACAACGCGTTGGCCGAGATACACTTGATCCGAAGCACGCAGTTGATCGTGCCGCGGGACAGACCCCGCCGCAACTCCTTGTCGATGCCGTCTTCGAGGAAGGCGCAGGCGTCCGGCAGCTTGATGATGGTCTTGAGGTAGCGGTTATTCACGGTCTTGAGCTCGATGGCATAGGAAACGCCGTCAAGCACGCCATCCGCCTCACCGTATCCGGTCATGCTATTGAGCATAGAAGTGCGCTCGTAGACTCGAAAATGCTAATGCGAAGAGTTGTTTCACGTGCGAGTGCCGTCCGCCACACCAACCCGTTGCCCGCTTAGCCGCCTGCCGCGTTGGGCTCCGGGGTCGGGGGGCGTGCGGTGCCACCGGGCTGGGCAGCCGGTGCCTGGCCCTGGGTGGCTCCCGCGCCGGCATTCGTGCCGCTGGGCTGTTCGGCGGGCGCCGGCTCCTGCGGTGTGGGTGACGTCCCGTCGGACGGCTGGGCCGGCGCGCCCTTTTGCGCAGGCTGCGACGGCTGGGCCGACCGCTGAGAACCGCCGTATTCGGTGATGCTGGGCCGGTAGAATCGGGCCAGTAGCACGGCCAGGACCAGGAAGACGGCGACCACCGTGATCGTCGCCCAGGTCAGGAAGTCGCCCGTCTTGGAGCCGAGCAGACCGCTGGCCATGCCGCCGCCAAACGCCGCACTCAGTCCGCCACCCCGGCCCTTCTGAATCAGGATGAGAAGGGTCAGGATCACCGAGACAAGGACAAACAGAATGGCAACCAGATTCATCAGAATCCCAACCGCCAGTACCGGTAGAACAGTCATAGATGCGCCTCAACAATAAACCACTCAATCATGCCGGCCCGAAGCGGGCGGCTCCTCTACTACTCTACGATGCGACTCCGTCTCCTGATGCGGGTCCACCATCCAAAACCACTTGCCGGCGCGCGATCAGACGCCCGCCTGGATAATCTTGATGAAATCGTCGGCCTTCAGGCTGGCGCCACCGACGAGCAGGCCATCGACATCGGCCTGGGCCATCAACTCCCGGGCGTTTTCCGGCTTGACCGATCCACCATAGAGGATTCGAATCTCCCGGGCAAGGTCTTTGCCGTACATTTTGGCCAGCAGGCCGCGGATGAACAGATGGACTTCCTGGGCTTGCTGCGGCGTGGCGGTCCTGCCCGTGCCGATTGCCCAGACGGGCTCGTACGCGATGGTCACCGCCGACATCCTCTCGGCGTCGAGACCCGCCAGCCCGGTCCGCAGGTGCCGCTCGACCACATTCTCTGTCTTGCTGCCGTCGCGCTCATCGAGCAGCTCGCCGACGCACAGGATGGGCAGCAAGCCCCCGTTGATGGCGACCGTCACTTTCCTGCCCACGAGCTCGTCGCTCTCGCCGATCACGTGGCGGCGCTCGGAGTGCCCGCACAGAACATACGTACAACCGACATCCTTCAGCATGGCCGGGCTGATCTCGCCGGTGAACGCCCCCTTTTGCTCGAAGTAGACATCCTGCGCGCCCACGGCAACGGCGGAAGAGCTGACGGCCTGGGCCACCGCCTGCAGATACACGAACGGAGGCATCACCGCCACGTCGACGTGGTCGCCCGCAAGATCGGCCGAGCCCGCCGCCACGGCCTTCGCCAGCGCCACGCTCGAATGGCTGTCCGTGTTCAGTTTCCAATTTCCCGCCATGAACGGCTTTCTCATCGTTTTCTCCTATATCCCCAAAAAATCATTGCAGTACCCGGCCGCTACAGCAACTCGGTCGCGCGGGGGAAACTACCCAACACGGAAAGCTGCAGGCAATGCTGCCGGGCCTCTTCCAGCCCAGCCTGAATCCGCTCATCCGACCGATGCCCGAGGAAGTCCATGAAGAAGTAGTACTCCCATTCACGTTTTCTGCTCGGCCGGGATTCGATATTCGTCAGGTTGATGGAGAATTTCTTGAAGACTGTCAGCACATCGGCCAGGGCGCCGGCCTTGTGCGCGGTGCTGAACAGGATGGCCGTCTTATCCTCGCCGGTCGGCCTTGCATCCTCGCGGCTGACCACGAGGAACCTCGTCACATTGTTGGAGATATCCTCGATATTCTCACAGACCACCTCCAGCCCGTAAAGCTCGGCGGCAACCTTCGAGCCAATCGCGGCCGCATAGGCTTCTTCCGCCGCCATCTGGGCCGCCTTGGCCGTCGAGGCCACCGCGATCGTATTCGTCTCCTCGAACGTCGAGGCCAGCCAGTTGCGGCACTGGGCGAACACCTCCGGCTTCGAGTAAATCTTCTCCACCTCCTCCAGCGTGCAGTTCGCCAGCAGGTTGTGATGGATCGTCATCAGGACCTCGGCGCAGATCTTCACGTCGGTGTCGATCAGTGCATCAAGCGTCTCGATGACCCCGCCGCCAGTGGAGTTTTCGATCGGCACGATCCCCAGGTCCGAGTGCCCCTTGCTGATCTCGTCGAAGATGCCCCGGATGTCGGCCAGCGGCTCATATTCGACGCTCCGTCCGAACTTGAGCATCGCCGCCGTATGGCTGAAGCTGCCGCCCGGCCCCAGGTAGGCGATCCGCGGCCGCTTCTCCAGCACGAATGAGCCGCTCATCATCTCCCGCCAGATCGCCACCAGCGTCCGGTCGGGCAGCGGGCCCTTGTTCGCCTTCACGATCTTGTCCAGCACCTGCTTCTCGCGATCCGGCGCGTAGATCGGCCGGTCGGCCTGGGCCTTGAGCTTGCCGACCTCAACGACCACGCCCGCCCGCTCGTTGAGCAGGTTCACCAACTGCTCGTCGATCTCGTCGATGCGTTTTCTCAGTTCTTCCAGAGACATAGAATCAACCCCGTGCACCTTGCGAAGCCGGCCCGACCTCGTGAAAACTCTTTTTCTTACCAGAATCCAGGCCCTGCGTCAACCAATTTCGACGTATATGAGGATAACATTTTACCTCTGCCAGGCAGGGTACAGGGGGCTCTGGGCCGGGTGGCAGCGGCAAGCGCGAGCCTGCCGATGGATGGATTGATAGCACGGGCAACCGCCGGCCTGTACGCCTCGGGTTTGGAAAGATACAATCGTGGGTGGCACGGGCAAACCCGTTTGCCCGTGGGCTTCTGGGCAGCGTGCAGGGTTGTTTCGGGCCGACGATGGCTTTGCAGGAGAACCAGGACATGCAATACGCGATTTTTAGAACCAAATGGGGCTATTTCGCAGTGGCGGGCGTCGATGGCGTCCTGTTCCGGACCTGTCTGCCTGTTGCGGACCGGCAGGCCGCCCGGCGGGAGCTACTCAAACCCCTCCAGCCGGCGCGCGAGGCCATGCAACTGGATGACAGCCTCCTGCCGGACCTCCAGGAGCGTATTGCCGCTTACTTCGAGGGCGAGCCGGTGGATTTCAGCACCGACCCGGCCGTCAGCCTCGACGGTCTCGGCCCCTTCGACCACAAGGTCCTTCAGACTTGCCGCAAGATCGCCCCAGGCGAGACAACCACGTACGGCGACTTAGCCGTGCGTATCGGCCACCCCGGCGCTGCCCGCGCCGTCGGCAGTGCCCTGGCTCGAAACCCCATCCCCCTGATCATCCCCTGCCACCGAGTCCTCCGCACCGACGGCCATTTAGGCGGCTTCTCCGCCCCCGGTGGCCTCACCACCAAGCAAAAATTGCTCCGCCACGAGCAACGCGTCGTGCTCCAACCTCCTGAATCGCAGGCTGCGTTCGTAGTGACGCTGTAGAGACGCAAGATTTTGCGTCTCCAAAGATGCCCTCACGGGCACACTACAAACGACCGCAATGAGCCACTCAACTGCCGAGGCCGAGCATGTCGGTCAGCTTCTTGATCAAAGGCTTGAGCATGGCGTCGCTGGTCGGCTTCTTCTTGATCGTGACCGACCACCGACCGTCCTTGTCCCGCGCAAACTCGAACTGCGTCTGCAGGGCCATGAGCAGCCCGCTGATCAGGAAGGCGCCTTCCAACGCTACGCTTTTCAGGTTTCCGAGTAAACCAGCAGAAGAGCATCTGCAACCCGGAAAGGAGCGAGTCCCGGACAGCAATATCGGGTATGCCCGCACATGCGCAGTATGCGCGCTGTGAGGTTATCAAGGCCGCATCAGTTTCTGGAGATCTTCTATGTTCCGGCACTTGACGATGTTCATTGCCTCCGTTTCCTCATACAGGCGGACCTGAAGCAAAACCCCTTCCTTTCGTTCGTCATTCCACTCGGCAATGTTCAATACTTGCAGAGGGGGGGCATCACGCTTCAGTTCGCGTGCGATGGCGACATACTGGCTGAACTTGTCATCAAAGCTTACTGTCGTCTGGCTTGGTTCAAGTTGTCCACCGTCAGTGGTGGCCATGGAGTCTGCACTCTCTGGCCCTGGTAAGCCAATGTCCTCCTTCCTGCGAGTTGCAAAATGGTCGAGGACTCGCATGACACCCCATCTTCCAAGTACGTCAAGGAGCCACGCACCGCCCTTTGCGCAGGTTACTGTCACAATGAGCCACCAGCACCCGGGCTTGGTTTCAATCCCAATCTTCGATTGGGGAAACATCTGTTTCATTATGGTGGTCATTCGCGCCATGAGGTCGCTTTGCACTTGGCTGCCCGGCTCCTTCTCATAGCATGCAACTACCCATATTCTGTTCATTGTTACACCTCCCGAATTAGTACTATCTCCGATGTAGATGATGCTCTACGCTAAGACAGGCCTCACTCTGGCACGCGCGGCTGCTTCAGCCCGGCCTTCTCCAACAGATCCAACATCTTGGCCTTCTCAGCCGCCGGCGCTGCGTCAATGTATGCCACGAGCCTTCTCGCGGCCAGGGCAGCACCGTGTGGGTCATGGCATCCTTCAAAGGCCTGTATGGACTTCAGGACCCATTCGGCGCCCTCGACAAAGCGGCCTTTCAGGCGCGCTGTCTCGCCTAACTGCGCGTAGGTCATGGCCGCGCCATGTTGATTGCCTTGCTTCTCGCTGATTTCGAGGGACTTGAGATACCATTTCTCAGACGTCTCAAAGTCGCCACGTGCTTGGGCGAGATTACCCAATTGATGATAGGTGCCAGCCTGCCAATACTCATTCCCAAGTCTCTCCTCAATCTCGAGGGATTTAAGATACCACTTCTCAGCGGCCTCAAAGTCTCGACGCTCCTGCGCAACCATACCCAACTGATGGTATGTGATTGCCGCATTGTGTTCGCTCCCTTCCCGCTCTGATATCTGGAGTGCCTTCAGATACCAATTCTCGGCCACGTCGAGGTCCCCGCGTTCTTCGGCCATCATGCCCAAGTGATGGTAGGTGCTGGCCGCGCGATGCTTATCGCCGTGCCTCTCCCATGTTTCGAGTGCTTTGATGAACCATTTCTCGGCAGTCTCGGAGTCTCGCCGCTCTTGGGCGATCCTGCCCAGTTGGTGGTACGTGCTGGCCGCGTCATGCTCGTTGCCAACCTTTTCTTTGATTTCGAGACTCTTGAGATACCACTTCTCAGCGGTCTCGAAGTCCCGACGCTCCTCGGCGATCATGCCTAATTGGTGGTAGGTGCCGGCCACGCCGGGCTCGTCTCCAAGTCTTCCTGTTATTTGGAGGCTCTTGAGATACCACTTCTCAGCGGTCTCGAAGTCCCGACGCTCCTCGGCAACGATACCCAATTGATGGTACGTAACGGCTGCGGTGTGTTCATCGGCGTACTTCTGTTCGATCTCCAGGGCCCTCAGATACCATCTTTCGGCAGCATCGAAGTCACGGAGATCCGAAGCAATCATTCCTAGTTGGTGGTATGTACCGGCGGCGCCGCGCTCGTCGCCTTGCTTCTCATCGATTTCAAGGCTCTTGAGACACCATTTCTCGGCGGTCTCGAAGTCCCGACGCTCTTCTGCAATCATGCCTAACTGATGGTATGCACTTGCCTCAATACCGTGATCCTCGACCAGCCTTGAATACTCAATGAGTCTCTTGAACAGACGTTCGGCGCTGTCGAAACTACGCGTGTTCAGGGCATAATTGGCCAGAGATTGGCTGAGGGCTGCGCAAGATCGGTGCATGTTGAGAGCCTCGGCGATCGACAAGGCGGCATGAAAGTTGGCACCGTGTATGAAGAAGGGGCCCTGTTGTTCGTTCAGGGGTTTCGGTGCAGCCTTATTTGCCAATTCCCCAAAGATCTCTACAAACGCACGCTGCCACGATTCTAATAGTTGGCGAGAGGTCTGCCTAACGACTGTCGCACGCAGAAAGCCTGTGAGTGCGGGGTGAAGCTCGAAAATTGTGTTACTGCGGCGTTCTCGCAGCAGCCCAGCGCCCGCCAACGCTGCCAGGAGGCCATCGATCCGAGTGCGAGTAACGTCCGTTTGGCCAGCCTGCTTGGCCATGAGTTCCATGATGTCTGCGTCCACGAAGCGTTCATGCAAGGCCAGAGGCACAAGCAAAACACGTAGTTCGTGCGGCAGGCCATCCTCAACGAATCGCAAGATTGCATAGACCCTCGTCTCGATTGCGTCGTTAGTGGCCCCATCTGACGCCAGATTGCCCTGCAACTCCTGGAGGATCGACTTGGCAGAGCGTCCGCCTTCCAGGCGGGGCAGGACCGCTCGCATGAGCAGGGGATGGCCATCCATGGTGTCCATCAGTGCGGCAAGCTCGGGGTCTTCGCGGTTGGTCTGAATGCCGAGATTGCGGAGGATGGCCGTGCAGAATTCCCAGCGGGATTCGCCAGTCAGGCCGCCGAGGGAAAGCTTATATCGCAGGTGGGCGGGCAGCCACGACTCTTCGCTGCGGCTGGTGATCAGGACCTTGCTCCGCCCGCCCTGGATCGCCTGGAGGAAGCGGCGTAGGAGTTGAATATCGTCCGGCCTGAGCAACGGATCGATGCCTGCGGCCTGATTGCCCGAGGCGGACTCGAAGTTGTCCCAAACGAGAAGCACGCGAACCTGGTGCAGGGCCCTCTGAAGCAGGGCAAGCTTCTGGTTCGTATTCAGTGTGATGAATTGGCTGCCCACGAACTGAGTGCCGATGCCATTGAGCACGTACTCGGCGGTGTGGATGTCGTTGAAGGTGAACCACAGGCACCCGGCGCCGAGGCCCTCGGTCTGACTGAGCCACTGGAGGAAGCCGCGTGCGAGCGTCGTTTTGCCCACGCCCCCGAGACCGTGGATAAGGATCGCGGGTGGGTCGCGCAACAATGCCCGTTCCAGGGCGAGAATGGCGCTGTCGCGACCGATGAAGCCGTAGGGGTTCTCCTTGTCCGTCGCCTCGTCGGGCAAAGATGCGGTCGTCTGTTCATCCCCCTTGGGTTTGGCCTGCGTGACGAAGGACAGGTCCGCCGGCTGCTGCTGGTAGACGACAGGGACGAGCCAGTCCTTGAGCGGGTAGATCCCGCGCGCACAGACGCGCCCCGGATGGGCGAGCATGGCGGCACGGCCTGCACGTGTTGGCTCGGCTAAGTTGCCGGTTTCGAGCAGGCGCTTGTAGAAGGCGGGCAGGAATTGCTGAGCGCCGCTGACATAGAGCGACCAGGCCATGGCCACCACAGAGCGGATGCCGGCTCGGACCAGAGAGGCCGCCACCGAGGCGAAGGCGTTCTCGGCGTTCTCGTCAATCGTGCCCGACTGGCAGGCGTTGAGGACGACCATCGGGATGCGGAACTCGTGGAGCGTGGCACTGAGTGTCTCCGCAGGGACCGGGTGGGGCTTGCCGTCGGCGGTTTCAAAGACGAGGCAGCCCTGCGGGCCCTGTTGATAGGTGTGAGGGTTGATCGCTTCGGCCAGTGTGGGGGCATCGGCAGCATCATCGGCGATGATGCCGTAGCCGCCGTGACCGTCAAAGTGCAGGATATGGTAATAGCCGCCCCGGCGGCCAAGCTCCTCCTGGAGTGCATCGAATGTGGGCGGGCGCAGGACCGTGACGCAGGCGGCGAGCTTATTCTTCTCGATCTGCTCGACTAAGGAGCGCGAGATGGAGCGATACTCCACATCGCCCTCGAAGGGCCGGGCGGTAACGAGCAGGATGTTGAGCCGGTCGCGCGGGAGGTTCTCAGGCAGGGGCGGCGGGTCGGCCACATTGTTGAGCTGACGCTCAATGTGACACTTGGAGGCTAAGTAGCCCCGCTCGGGATCGTACAAGGCCTCCCACGGCCAAGCCAGGACGGTCGGCTCGTTGGCAACGATCCGCAGGTGCAGATGCTCTGTCCCGTCTCGCACAATATCACGGTACCAGTCGCGCGCCATTCCCCCGTGGAACAGAGCTGAAAAGGCATGCGTGCCCCAGGCTTGCAGGACCTGAGTCGCGCGGTCGGCCCGGTCGGTGTTCGGCGGGAAGGGGTAATCCAGGAACCGCTCCAGATACCAGCGCAGCTCGCGGCGCAGGTCGCTGCCGGGCAATTGGTCGGCCCCGAACTGCTCGGGCGGCGTGATCGCCGTCACGTCGGGCGAAATCTGGGGTGGATCGCAGCGAACCGCCCGGAACGCCGGCGGATGGCTGTCGGGAACATGCTCAATGATCAGGATTCGCACGGATCGGACCTCCGCTTCTTAACGTCACGTCAGACCGTTGTCATCCACATTCATCTGCCTCGCCAAGCGAACCGCTTCCCGCCTGGACGTCCCCCATTATTACGGATGTCCTCACCGAGATCAAGGCAAAACCCCTCCGCCACGAGCAATCGCTGCGCTCCACACGATGTCGTACAGGCTCTCGTCAATGGGTTGCTATGTCCTCGCCGGCCAGCGGTTTGGTCAGGCGGATGTCGTCGATGTAGACTATGCCGGTTCCACCTGCCGTCGAGGCGTTCCGGCCGCCTACACCGATGGACATCTTCTTGACAGCGGTTAGTGTCACCCCGGCGTTGGCAAAATCGCTGAGCGGGATCGTCCACTCGGCCCAGCCTTTGGCGGTTACAATGGCGCCATTCGGGTGGGTCACAATACCGACGCGACCGGCACTGTCCTCGATCGCGACGTACAACGGAGCAGGATCATTGCCCGGCTCGCCGCGGACATACAGCGTCAGATCGGTGACGCCGTTGACTGTCCAATTCTGCGCCGTCTTCCACGTCCGCTCGGCCTCGGAGTAGTAGGGCGCCACCGTGTTGTCGTAGTACAGAGGCATGGCTTGATAGCCGCCGTGGACGTCCTTGACCTCGGCGATTGAGCCTCCGTAGTATGCGCTTTGCGAGTTCCAGATATTGTGTCCGAGGGCCGCACCCGTGCCGTTGCCGCCATAGCCGCTCGGAAAGTACGGATCGATTGAATAGCCCAAGCCACCGATCCAGCTCTGGAAGAGGCGGTTGGGCGAATCATTGGTGTATATCTCGAAGTCGTCGATGACGACGAAGTCGGCTGTCGTGAAGCTCCAGAGGCGGCCTTTCCACAGACCGTCCGGGTTTGCCACATTGACCTCGTCCACTCGCCAGTAGTACGTCGTGTCCAGCGAGAGGGGGCCAGGATCATGGGACGAATTGGCTGTCATCGCGCCGCCGGTGGTGGCCATGCTAACCTCATCGAAGCTGCGACCGAGGTAGACCGTGTGGAACATGGCGCCCAGCCCGTTTTCCCATCTCAGGTCCTGATTGGGATCGACGTGCTTCATCCCATCCGGCGGGTACGGCTTCCAGGCGGTCAACGGCTGGACCGAGAAACTCCAGACTTCGCCTTTCCACGGACTGCCAGGATGCACATCGTTGACCTCATCCACACGCCAGTAATAGGTGGTTCCAGGGACCAGTCCCTGGGGATAGGGGCCGCCGGCTGTGCCTACGGTCAACATGCGGGCAGCGAGCCGGCCGGCAAAGACGTTGGTGTCGCCCGGCGTAGCCGCAGCGACCTGCTCGAAGCTCTCCCCGAAGTAGACCTCGTGTGAGGCAGCCGAGTCACCCGGACTCCACTGAGGCACCTGCGAAACCGCCTTGATCATGGCGCCGTGCTTGGGCACCGGACCGCAGGCGAACGGATAATACGCCGCCGCCGTCATGAGCGCTTTGACCTCGCTCGCATCGAGAGCCCGGCTGTAGTAGCGTACGTCGTCGATTGCGCCGTCCACCCACAGATCGTAGCCCGGGTCGAGCCACACGCCGATAGCGAACCGCTCCGGATAATTTCCGCTGGTTTGGCTGACCCACCACAAGGGACCACCCACATCCGTAGGCCCGACGGCAAGGGAGCCGTTGACATAGATAATGACATTCGTCCCATCATAGGTTGCGGCCAGATGGTACCACGTATTGGTCTCATAGATGTTGGGGGTCTCCACGTGGTTCATGCCGGTCTCGGTCCGTATCGCCAGGCCGAAGTCCTTTCCACTCTCGTCGACCCAGCCGTAGTTGTACAGGAAGAAGCCGCACTCGTCGTCCCCGGTATCCATACCATTCCCAACGAAGCTGCTGAAAAAGGCGAAGTTGTCCAGCTTCGTCCAACAGGCCACGGTGAACGTCGCCGGCATCTCAACAAAGCTGTCGTCCTCCTGCACCAACGACGATCCCTCTTCATCCGGAAGAGCCCATCATCCGACGGGGGACGATGGTCCACCACTGTGACGATCGGCGTACCACATAGGCAGGTCGTGGTCAAGAGACATCCTGACGCGTCGGGATGACAAGGAGAAACGCGGAATTCGATCACAACTGGCATCTCCTATCACCTGTCGCTCATGCATTTCTTTCGGACTTGGGTCGTGGCGGGTGGGGGGCGGGACTCTTGGCGGATTTCGGGCGGAAGAATGCCCGTGCGAACTTCGCAATTGGGCTGGAACACACCATTTTTTGTGTTGACGCATTGGCTACGGGTCTTATAATACAGGGGCAGTATAGACCTATAGCGTGTTTTTCCCTTGAAGGGCCGCCGGAGCCGAGGGGTGTCTATGCCAGATGGAGGTTGCGTGCAATTCGGTCGAAGTGCGTATGCATTTCTTGTTGTGATTCCCTGTTTTTATGGCTCCTGTCGCGTCTTGCGGCGCGCAGAATGCGGTCATAGAGGGCCGTTGCAGGAACACGTCGCGACTTTTTGCATTTCCGTGGGTTCCGGTGCAGTTTACGCGACGCCCTACCGATAACACAGGACTGGCAATCGTCTGGCCTTGCTTCCGTGATGCGTGTGACGTGCGATGATTCCGGGCCGTGTCCGGGCCGATATTCGCAGATGGGTGGAAATCTTTTGGGTTAGGTCGCCGAGCGACTGAAAGTAAGGAGAAAGCACTATGAGAGCTCGAGTAGTCTGGTTGGCAGCGGCCTTGGCGATCGGATTCCTATCCGGGCCCGGCCAAGCACAACAAATCACGAACCTGATTCCGAACGGCGGCTTTGAGACCGGGGCGATGGCGCCGTGGGGTAGCTACGGCGCGCTCGCAACATTCACCGTGGTGAAGAACTGTGTCGGCGCCACGGTTCCCGAAGGGCCGATCGAGGGGAATTATTGTCTCAACGTGAAGGTTACCGGAGCAGGCGCCAACCCCTGGGATGCCGCTTTTCAGCCTTCTCTGGCATCGCCCCCGGGAGCTGTCTTTCAAAAAGGCAAGAAATACACGCTTTCGCTCTTTCTCAAGAGCAAGACCGGCACGGCGCAGGTCTATCTCGCACCGGAACTGAACCAGGATCCCTGGACCGGATATGGTGCCATGAGCGTCACCATGACCGATAAATGGGTAGAATATAACACCACGACTCCCGTTATGACGGCGGATGTGACTCCGGCGCACATCACCATCCACGTCGCTTATGGCGCGCAGGAGTTCTGGGTGGATGGCGCACGATGGTATGAAGGCGACTATGTCCCGCCGGAATTTTTGAAGAATCTTGCCGCCAAGACCCCCACTCCTGACAAAGATGCCGTGGATGTGCCTCGTGATGCGGTCCTGAGCTGGGAACCGGGCCCGTACGCCGTCAAGCATGACGTGTACCTCGGCGCGAGCTTTGACGATGTCAACGACGCCACCGTGCCGGACAGCGCCGGCCAGACCGGGACTTCGTTCGACCCCGACGGCCTGCTCGAATACGGCAAGATCTATTACTGGCGGGTCGATGAGGTCAATGCTCCGCCGGATTCCACGGTCTACAAGGGCAACGTCTGGAGCTTCACCGCGGAGCCCTACGCCTATCCGATCACGGGCGTGACGGTCACGGCCAGCTCGGCCAATTCCGCCCAGGGCATGACCGCCGTGAAGACCATCGATGGCTCCGGCCTCGATGCCACCAGCGGTCAGCACTCGAACGTGGATGCGGACGGGTGGGTCACGGCTTGGGGCAGTACCCTGCCCGCCTGGATCCGGTACGACTTCGGCCGGGCCTACGTGATCCAGCAGATGAAGGTGTGGAACTCGAATCAGAAGATCGAGATGGGCGTTGGCTTTGGCGCCAGGAGCGTCCTGATCGAGTACTCCCCGGACGGCACGACGTGGGATACCCTGGACACCGTGGAGTTCGCCCAAGCCGACGGCACGGCCACCTACGCCGGCTTTACGTTGGATATGGGCGGCGTGATGGCGCAGTCCGTCCGGCTTACGATCCAGACCAACTGGAGCCCCTTCTTCATTCAGCAGACCGGCCTGAGCGAGGTCCGCTTCTCCTACGTGCCCGTCCAGGCGCGACAGCCCAGTCCGGCCACGTATGCGGAGGGCGTGCCGGTGGACACCACGCTCGATTGGCGTGAGGGCCGACAGGCGGCATCGCACACGGTCTATTTCGGCAAGGACAAGGCCGCCGTGGCCGATGAAACCGCCCTGGCCGGCACCACCACCG
>Ga0315274_10010497_pt1 | contig 13335 bp, 11 predicted proteins | sample YL17G02_20_MG_FD_203700 | JGI IMG/M metagenome (GOLD analysis project Ga0315274, IMG submission 203700) | Sediment microbial communities from Yellowstone Lake, YNP, Wyoming, USA - YL17G02_20 | ecosystem: Environmental > Aquatic > Freshwater > Lake > Sediment | place: USA: Wyoming | collected...
ATCGGCTTCGTTACTTGACGCGGGAAGCCAAAAAGCTGGGGTTCGAACTCGTTGAGGCCCAAGAGGCCGCATAGAAGTTATTTGGAAGAACTGCTGGCACCTTCCGGCTTGAGAGCGGCGCGCCGCTGGCCTCGGCGCTGTGGGATCTCGGTTTGACGGTGAGCATCCGGGACCTCAACCAGGATGGCTTTCCCGACATTTACGTCTGCAACGATTTCCAGACCCCGGATCGATTCTGGCTGAACGACGGCGCTGGGCGGTTTCAACTGGTGGCTCGGGAGGCGCTGCGTTGCGCCTGCTTCTTCTCGATGACCGCGGACTTCAACGGTGACGGTCGCGAGGACTTCTTCGTCACGGACATGCTCAGCCCCGTTCATTCCCTCCGCGTGACACAACTGAACCCTTCTTTCCCGCCGATGGAGCACACCCTGGAGCCCGACACCGAGCGACCGCGAATCCGGCGCAACGTCCTGTTTCTCAACCGAGGGGATGGCACCTATGCCGAGATCGCGAACTACGCGGGCGTGGCGCCTTCCGACTGGTCCTGGTGCGCCGCCTTCCTGGATGTGGACCTCGATGGCTACGAGGATCTGCTGGTGGGCAACGGGCATTGTTATGACACGCAGGATCTGGATGGGATCGAGCGGATCCGGAACATGTCCGCCAGGGCAGAAGCGGGATGGCAGAGTCGTGCTGGACGCCTGCCCCGTGCTCCAGACCCCAAACTATGCGTTCCGCAACCGCGGGGATCTGACGTTCGAGGAAGTGGGCAAGGCCTGGGGCTTCGATTCGCGCCAGGTGTCCCAAAGCCTCGCGTTGGCGGACCTCGATCACAGTGGTGACCTGGACCTGGTGGTGAATTGCCTGAAGACTCCAGCGCTGGTGTATCGAAACGAGTCGTCGAGGCCGCGCGTCGCCGTGCGCTTGAAAGGTGTGCCGCCGAACACGCAGGGCATCGGCGCATCCATCCGACTGCTGGGCGGCGCGGTGCCAATCCAGAGCCGGGAGATGACCTGCGGCGGACGCTACCTCGCCAGCGACCAACCGGTCCGGGTCTTTGCCTCCGGTTCGACGACGAACGAGATGACCCTGGAGGTGAACTGGCGCAGCGGAAAACAAAGCACGATCCGGAACGTCCGCGCGAACTGCGTCTATGAAGTGGATGAAGCGGGAGCGGTCGCGCCGACGCCGGCGAAGGCGGCCGCTGGGCCGCGCCCCACTTTCTTCCAGGACGCCAGTGCAGCCTTGTCGCACCGGCACGGAGAGGAACCGTTCGACGACTTCAAGCGGCAACCGTCGCTGCCTCGAAGGTTCAGCCAAGCAGGCCCCGGAGTGGCCTGGTGGGATCTGGATGGTGACGGCCACGACGATCTGGTCATCGGTTCAGGGCGTGGGGGGCGATTAGGCGTGTATCGCAACGAAGGGGGCGGCCGATTTACGGCTTGGGGCGGTGTCTGGACCAACACCCTCCCGGACGACACGGCTGGGTGCGGTGGCCCGGAGGTTCGACGAACGTCTTCCAGTTGCCCCAGGGAGCGGCCGAGATCCTCCTGAGTCGGAACGGTGTTGAGGTAGTGACGTCGTCGCGGCCGGTTTCGTCACGTTAGATTTGCTGCTGAAAACGGGATGGCGGGATGAGCTGCGCCGGGCGGGCCGGTCTGGACTTCGGTCCGGGCCGACTGTTACGATTTGAACATTGCGCGACAAGCGAACACAACCGAAGCAAGGTCCAAGCGGCTCCGGCGGTCGGCCGCTGCCGCCTGAAGGCGGAGAGGGGTCCTCGAAGGCGGGGGACGTCCCGGCGGCCGGTCAGCGCAAGCGATGGTTTCGGCTGGCCGCGGTGGTGGGTGTGCCGTTGACGATGCTTCTCGCGGGGGAGGGGGGGTTGCGGTTGGCGGGTTATGGCTACCCCACTGGCTTCTTTCTTCCCCGGCGGATCAATGGTAACGCTGTCTGGGTGGACAACCGGCAATTCGGGGAACGGTTCTTCCCGCCGGGACTGGTCCGCCATCCCAAGCCCCTCACGATGCCGGTCAACAAGGCACCCGACACCGTCCGCGTCTTCGTGCTGGGAGAGTCGGCCGCGATGGGGGATCCGGACCCCAAGTTCGGCCTGCCCCGGATGCTGGAGGTGCTGCTGCGGGAATGTTTCCCCACCCGGCATATCGAGGTGGTGAACGTCTCGATGGTGGCGATCAACTCGCACGTCATTCTTCCCATCGCGCGGGAGTGCGCCCGACGGCAGGGAGATCTCTGGGTCGTCTATATGGGGAACAACGAGATGATCGGGCCGTTCGGCTCGATCACCGTTTTCGGTCCGCAGGCCCCTTCGCTGGCGTTCATTCGCGCCAACCTGGCCTTGCACACCACCCGCCTGGGTCAACTTCTGGACCGCGCCCTCACGGCGCTGCGCCGGGGCAACCAGCCACCGGCGGCGTGGGGCGGCATGGAGATGTTGGCCAAGCAGCAGATCCGCCAGGACGATCCACGGACCGCCAGGGTCTATGAACATTACCGAAGGAATCTGGACGACATTCTGACCGCGGGTCGGCGCGCGGGAGTTCCGATTGTCCTGTGCACGGTCGCTACCAACTTAAGAGACTGTGCTCCCTTCGCCTCGCTTCATCGGGCGGATCTCACGGCTTCAGAACTGGCGGAATGGGAGGTCGCGTACCGCCAAGGCGTGGCGCTCGAATCGCGGGGGAATCTCGCTGAGGCCCTCACCTGGTTTGAGCGCGCGGCGAACGTGGACGACCATTTCGCGGAGCTTTGCTTTCGGCGGGGCCAATGCTGCCAGGCGTTGGGACAATCCGCCGAGGCCAGGAGACACTTCCTGAGAGCCCAGGAGCAGGACGCCCTCCAGTTCCGCGCAGACACACGGATCAACGAGACGGTCCGGCAATGCGCGGCCACCTACGCGACCAGAGGCGTGCATCTGTTGGATGCCGAGGAGCTGTTGGCGGCGAACAGCCCGGCGGGCCTTCCGGGGGAGGAGCATTTCTACGAGCACGTGCATCTGAACCCTACAGGCAACTACCTGCTGGCCCGGGCCATGGCGGGACGAGTTGCCGAAATCCTCTCCCTCGGCCAAGGCAAGCCAGAGGACGACCCGCCACCACCGGGGGATCGAACCGAGGCCCGTGTGGCCGAGCCGGCCTCACAGACCGGGACCCGCCAGGGTCGATTGCCCTCCTGGGTATCCGAAGCCGAGTGCTTGCAGATGCTGGGGTTTACCGAATGGCACCGGCATGATCTCCTTGCGAAGATGCTGGCGCGGGTGGATGCGCCACCCTTCACCCAGCAGATCAACCACGCGCGCCATCGCCAGTCTCTCCAGGAACAACTCGACCGGTCGCGGCTGGCCACCAAGCCCTTTCAGGTGAAACGGGCGGCGGAACAGGTTGCCCTGGCGGTCGCGCGTCATCCGGAAGACGCCGATCTGCGGCGGAATCTGGCGGAGTTGTTGGGGAACGCCGGCAATGTTGCCGGCGCCGAGGCACAGTGGCGCGAGGTGATCCGGCTTCAACCCCAGGCAGTCTTGTCCTACTACAACCTGGCAAAGTTGATCGAAAACCGCGGACGCGACGGGGAAGTGGAAAAACTCTGCCGCGAGTGCCTCCGGAGCGATCCAGACTACTATGAGGCGCGCTACGCTCTGGGATTGGTGCTCACCCGGCAGGGGCAACCGGCCGAAGCCGTGCGTCACCTGCTCAAGGCCGTGAAACAGCAACCTCGTTCCACGGAGGCGCACTTGGCGCTCGGGCTGGCGCTGGTGCAGGATCGGAAGCCGGCGGAAGCCGAAGGCCAGTTCCTTGAGGTGCTACGCCTGGATCCGGGCAATGCGCAGGCGAGAAATCTTCTGGAGACCAGCCAGCGCCGACCGTGATGTCTCGAGGGCGACCTCCAAGATGAGTGCCTGTTTGTGAAAAAGCCATCTCAGCAAGCCAAACCGCTTCGCCACACGGCGCTCGGGGGAGCCGTCCTGCTCCTTGTGGGCGTCTACCTGGGTGTCTGGCTTTACCTCGACCCGCCGTTGCGGTACCACGCCTTCGCTCCCATCTTTTTCCTCGGAAGCGACTTCCTGGCGCAGCTCGCGGGTCGTCCGGGTGGACTGCTGTATTATGGCTCGGCATTTCTGGCGCAGCTCGACTGCCAGGCCTGGCTGGGAGCGGCGGTCTTCACGATGATCGTGGGGTTGCTCTCGCTCGGCACGTGGCTGCTCCTGAGCCGCAGCGGGACCCGGCTGGGCCTCGCATTCGGGTTGCCGGGCTTTCTGCTTCTGGTGCTCCATGGGCAATACTCACCGCCGGTGCTGGAGATCGGCGGTGGTGTGCTGCTGACGGTGGCCGGCTGGCTGGCCTGGCTGGCCGGGCCGAAACGGCCACCCGCCGGGCGATTGGTTTTCGGTTGGGGTTTGGCTGCGGTTCTGTTCCAGGTTGCCGGGTTGTTGCCCTGCCTGCTGTTCCTCGTCGTGGCCGGGATGCATGAGATCCTGTGCGGGCGGCAGTGGGTTTCGGGGTTGGGCTGCTGGCTGCCCATTCTGGCCTGGCCGCTGGGGCTTGCCGCACGAACGAGCATCAGTCCGTGGGATGTTGTCAGCCAAGGGGGCGGCGGGCTTTCGCTGGCCGCCATCGCCCTTCTCCATGTCTTCTATCCCATAGCCATCGCAACGGGCGTGCTTCTGCCGAACACGCCGTCACCGGACACGAAGGAAAGCCGTGCTGCTCAGCACCGACAGTCCGCCGCGGCCCGCAAGTCGACCTCCCCTGCAGGTTCCAGGGCTTCCTGGGCGATCCGAGTCGGCGTGTGCGGGCTGGCGGTCGCAGTGTTCGCGCTGACCGTTGACACCCGCCGCAAAGCCCTGATCCGGATTCAATACGCGGCCGAGCAGCAGGATTGGAATGGCGTTCTGGCCAGCGCCACACGGCTCCAGGCCTGTCCGGCGCCCGCCCGTCTGCAGATCGATCGAGCTCTCTTCCACACGGGAACGCTGACGAGCGACCTGTTCTCCTTCCCTCGGCGGAATGGCACGGATCTGCTGCCGTCGCTGGAGGCGGGACTGGAAGTCTGTTTGCCTCTGAGCGACACGCTCGTCGAGTTGGGTCAGGTCAATCTGGCTGAACACTACGCTCACGAGGCCCTCGAAGTCTGCGGAGAGCGCCCCGAACTGCTCTGGCGGCTGGCCCGGATCAACCTGGTGAAGGAACGCCCCGAGGCAGCGCGGGTATTCCTGAACCTTCTCCGCAAAGTCCCGTTCCATCGAGGCCGAGCCGGGTACTGGTTGCGCGCGCTGGACCGGGATCCCTCGCTGGCGGGCGAGGAAGAGATTACCCGTCTTCGGTCGCTACGGGTGCGGACCGACCTGACCGAGCGGCGATTCTCCACGGAGACACTGCTCCGAGACCTGCTGCGATCGAACCGCCAGAATCGGATGGCCGTCGAGTACCTGATGTCACACTTCCTCCTCACCCGCCAGGCCGACCAGGTGGCGCAGAACATCGGCCTCCTCGACAGCACGGGTCGCCCTGGGATCCCGCGTCATCTTGAAGAGGCCGTTCTGCTTTATGCCGAGCGGAAGGATGCCAAGCCCGTCGACCTTCAGGGGCGGCGGGTGAGCGAAGCGACCGTGCGGCGGTTCCAGCGCTTTGTCGATGTACTGAGGCGGAATCGCGCCCGGGCCCCGGACCTTGAGCCAGCACTCGCCCGCGACTTCGGTGACACCTACTGGTTCTATGAACTGTTCGGTCGGACCTTCGGCCCGGCCGGACTCCCGGTTGCCAAGGAGAATCGATGAAACAAGGACTGGTCCATGTCTGGATTCGGAGCGTAGTGCTGGCCATCGCGTGCTTGCTGGGCCCTGCCCGTAGCGTGACGGCGGCGACGGAGGGCCAGCCGGAACAGGTCCATCGCCCGCCTCGGCTCTTTCCCGAGTACAGTGACGTGGTCATCCCGCCGAACATCGCCCCATTGAATTTCGTGATCCAGGAACCCGGGGTGCGCTACCGGGTGCGGATCGCCTCGGTGCAGGGGCGTCCCATCGAGATCGCCGGCAAGTCAGCGACCGTGGTGATCCCCGGGCGCCCCTGGAGAGAACTGCTGCTGGCGAACGCGGGACAGCCGGTTCTCCTGGAGGTCTCGGCTCAGAGTCGTGAGGGGCGGTGGCAGCAGTTCGAGACGGTGACCAACACCATCTCGCCGGACTCCATCGACGGCTACCTCGTGTATCGTTTGCTCCGGCCGGCCTATAATGTCTACAAAACCATCGGCATCTATCAGCGGGAGCTGGGGACTTACGACGAACGGCCGCTCCTGGAGAACCGGAGTTTCGAGGAGGGATGCCTGAACTGCCACACGTTCCTCCAGCATCGACCGGAGCGGATGGCGTTGCATATCCGGCACAAGGCCAGCGGCAATCCCATGCTGCTGGTCTGCTCCAACGAGGTGACCCAGGTGGCCAAGACGGCGGGATACCTCTCTTGGCACCCCAGCGGCCGTCTCCTGGCCTTCTCCGCAAACCGGTTCGCGTTGCTTTACCACACGGCCGGCGAGGAGACGCGCGAGCTGATCGATTCCAATTCGGATCTGGGCATTTACCGTGTGGACAGCAATCTGGTGGTGACGCCTCCCTCGGTGGCCAGGCCCGATCGGCTTGAGAACTGGCCCTCCTGGTCCCCGGACGGCCGCTATCTGTACTTCTGCAGCGCGCCGAAGCTGAAGATGGAGCGCTTCAAGCAAGTCCGCTACGACCTCATGCGGGTCTCTTACGACCTTGGCCAGGACCAGTGGGGAGAGCCGGAGACGGTGGTGTCCGCCCAGGAGACCCGGTTGAGCGCCGCCCAGCCGCGGCTTTCGCCTGATGGACGATTCCTGCTGTTCTGCCTGATCCCCTACGGAAATTTCCCGGCCTATTTCCCGAGCAGTGATCTCTATCTCATGGACTTGAACACCCGCCAGTTCCGGCGTCTGGAGATCAACAGCGATGAATGTGAATCCTGGCACTGCTGGTCGAGTAACAGCCGCTGGGTGGTCTTCAGCAGCAAACGCCGCGACGGGTTGTTCGCCCGACCCCATTTCTCTCATGTGGATCAGCAGGGCCGGCTCTCGAAACCGTTGCTCCTGCCGCAGAAAGACCCCGCCTTTTATGATACCTGCGTCAAAACCTTCAATTTGCCGGAGCTGATCCAGAGCCCGGTGTCTGTCACCGCGCGTGACTTGGCGGAGGGCGTCCTCAAGCCGCGCCGGGTGCTGAAGCCGGGTAGCGAAGCCGCTGCCGCGGCACCCAGCCGGCCCACCGAGCACGACGCGGTGGAAGGGCAGTCGATCCGCGAGAACGCGGGCGGCGGTGCGCCTCCGGAGTAAGAGACCTGAGTGCCGCCAGTGCTGCGAGACGCAGACCCAGACGACCTGGCTGGACGGCGCGGCTCGGGCGGGGCGCCGCGCTCAGTTCGCGAGCGGGTTCTGCCTTCGCTCGGCGTTGGCCAGTGCCCGACGAGCGGGTTCAAACTCCGGATTCAACCGGAGCACTTCACGGAGCTCAGTGATGGCATCCTCGGGACGGTTCTGCGCGAGGCAGACGTTCGCGAGATTGAAATGGGCCTCCCAGTAGTCCGGGCTTAGTTGCACGGCTTTCCGGAACTGCAGTCCCGCTTCCTGTGGCTTCCCCAGCTTCTGAAGCGCCGTCCCCAGGTTGTTGTAGCCCAGGGCGTAGTCAGGCATGACCCGGATGGCTTCGCTGAACTGCTCGACCGCCTCCTCCAGCCGCCCGGACTGGGCCAGGAGATTCCCCAAGTTGTTGTGCACCTCGGGGTAGTCCGGAAACAGTCGCAACGCCTCGCGATAGTGTTTTTCCGCCTCAGTGGTTTTGCCCGACCGGGCGTACGCAATGCCCAGATTGTAATGCACATCCTCGTCCTCCGGCATGAGTTCCAAGGCTTCGAGATACGTCTTGATGGCGGCGGCGCCGTCCCCGCGAGCCAGGAGATCATTGCCTTGGTTGATGAGATCGATGGCCCGCTCGTCCCTTGCCTGCCGGCTCGCCGCCGGACTGGAAGTGGAACCGGGTGGCGCCGGCGGAGGCGAAGTCGGGCCGACGACCGCAGCGGTCTGCCCGGTCGGTTGGTCGCTCCCTCGATCGGCGGCCGAAGGCAACCAGAGACCGCGAGTGACGATGGCCAACCCGGCCGCTCCCACACCTGCCAGCACCAGCCCAATCGCCAGCGTAATGCGCCGGCGATTCCGCCCTCCCGCCGGGGCGCGAGCAGCAGGATCCGCCGGCCGCTCGCGGGGACGTGGTGCCAACGGGCGATGGTGTGGTTTCCGCTTCATTGCCGGGAGGTGATGCTAGCCCATGGAATCGCCGCTGCAATCCTGTTTCTGCCTTCGCGAGGAGGCGTGTCGTTGAAAGCGGTCGTCGAGTTGAGGTTCGTCAGCGCTTCCGCCTGATCCCGAAAGAGTTTGTCAGCACGACGGGTGGGGTGCTATCGAAACCCCGACGTGCTGACTCCTCCCGACAGCCACTGCTTCTCGGCCGCGATTGGCTGGCTGGAACTGGGCAATCCCCGCGAGGCCCAGGCCGAACTGGACCAGATCGCTCCCGCTCACCAGCGCGACGCCGAAGTGCTCGACGTGCGCTGGATGGTCCTCGCCCAGGCGATGGCTTGGGCCCAAGCGCTCGAGGTCGCACGCGTCCAGCTTGAGTGCCACCCCGACCTCCCCGCAGGCTGGCTCCATCAGGCCTATGCGCTGCGTCGGCTGGGCGGTGCCGGGATCGAGGCCGCCTGGAGCGCGCTCCTCCCCGCCAGTGAGCGGTTTCCGACGGAGCCGACGATCCCCTACAACCTGGCCTGTTACGCCTGCCAGAGGCAGCGACTTGACGAAGCCCGGCAATGGCTTCAACGCGCGATGAAAGTCGGGGGTCGGGACCCGATCAGGCAAATGGCGCTCAAGGATCCGGACTTGGAGCCCCTCTGGGGAGAGATCGAGCGACTGTAGCCGCCCCCCGGGCCCAGCCGGGGATGTCGCCGAAGGCGGCCCTACTGGGCGCTGCCCCGATAGAACTCCTGGCTCGCCCCATTCAGCAAAGCGGTCGCACGAAATCGCGAGCCGGCCACGATCTCCTGGAAGGTCGCGGCGTTGTCCGGGGCCCAAGGTCCGGCTAGTTCAGCCGCCCGGTGCAAGCGGAAGGTCAGACCGGCTCGATAGTTCGTCACGACAAACTCGATCTGAACCTGGTTGCTGGCGAAGGTCGGATTCCCGATGAACGTCAGGACGGGCGGAACCGCCGTGATCGCCGAGACCCGCTTGACCGAACCCCACTCAAGATGGAACTCGTCATAGACCTCCGCGCGCACGTCTAGGGCGTAGTCGCCAGCTTGTGCCGGCGCAAACGTGAAATTCGTGCCGTGCGGGACGTCGGTGATGGCGCGATCAGTCAGCTCCTCCGTGTCCGTGAACGAAATGTCATCGAAGTGCCAGCCGACGCCGCTGTCGGTGGAGTAGTAGTAGGAACCGCCGGTGTACTCGTAGTTGAAGCGCACCAGGAGGGAGCGACCGGCAAAAGGGGAAAGAGAGGCGGTTCGGGTGGTGAAGCTCTGTTCGCCGCGACCGTCCGTTCCCGCTTGAGTATAGAGATCCAGCCAACTGCTGCCTTGATCGAGCGAGGCCTGGACTCGGGCAGCCTGTGTCACGGTGGCCCATCCCAGCCGGCTGCTGAAGCGAATCTGGGCGTTCGCGCCGGGGAGGAGGACGCGGGTGTAGGTGAGGGTCTGGGCCCGCGGCGGTGCCGGCTGAGCCAGGTGGAACGCGAAGCTGTCCGACACCCGGGGGCTGCTTACCACCACCGCGTATCCCGGCGAAGTGTTGGATGCGAAGTCGGCCAAGCCGTTCTCCGCGCCTTCCACCGCGCTGAAGGGAACGGGGAGGGAGCTGCGCCACTGGTAGCCCGTATCGTTGGGAACGGGCGAGAAGGTATAAGCGTTGTTCTGGCCGACCGCCGGCTGAGCGGGGCCGTTGATCACCGGCAGGACGCTGTCCGGTCCGGGCACCTCAGGATCGAACACGATCACGGCGTAGGTGAAGGTCGTCGGGGACCCACCGATGCGGGCGTTTTGTACCGTGACCGAGTAGGTCTTGTCCGCCGCGGGGCGAGGCCACGCGAAGGCGTAGTCGTTCGCGTCCAGGTTGTCCGGGACCCAGACGAGCGTGTTCTCCCCACGGCCGGTGGCGACCGGCTCAAGCCGGACCGGGACGTTCGTGCCGCTGCTCGACAAGGTCACGCTGGCGCTGCTCAAATCGGCGAGCGGGTAGGAGAATGACCAGCGCGGATAAACAATCAGATAAGGGACGAAGCCGGGCGGAGGCCAACTCACGAAGTTGGTGCGCGTGGCGGGGCGCGGCTCGCCATAGTTGCCGTCGAACACCCACGTAGCGTTCGCGGTGGCGTTGGCGCCGGCCGCCTCGACGTCGCCCGTGCCCATCGTCTGGGTTTGCGGGTATAGCAGCCAGCGGCGATGTCCCACGGGCGCGTTGTTCGCCCCGTGGTCGAACATGTAGCCGGTGATCGCATCGGGGCCGGCGCTGCCCAAAGCGAGGTTCGAGTTGGCGGCTGCGTTGGTGCCATCAGTGCTGTAGCAGCGCCAAGTGTTCGTAGGGGTGTGGCTCAACTGGTTGTTGGCGCTCATCATCAGGGCGGCGTCCTGATCCTTGGCGTTGAAGATGTCGTTCAACACAATGCCGGCGGGGACGCCCGCCATGGCCCGGAAAAAGTTGATCCGCCGCACGACCGCGTCGCGGAACCCGGCCGCGGTGGTTCCCGAATCGCAATTGGTGTGGTTGCCGGTCCAGTTCATGACCGCGCCTTCCGACGCGGCGTGGACGGTGTTGAAGAAGCTCCGAACCTCTTCGCGACTGGCCGTGTTGACGGTGTACGGCGCGCCCTGGATGTGGAAGGGCGGAAGCATCTGTCGGAGCGCTTCGACCTGTTCCGGGGACGGGGCGGGCGGCGCGTCGCCCAACTGCACGAAACCGGCCGCGGTTAAAAGAACCGGCTGGAGCGCCATCAGCGCCGGCGCCAGCCATCGCATCAAGGTGTGCATAGGCAGACTGTTGAGCGCAATTAGACCTGCGTCAACCCGGACCATGCACGACTCCGCGACGGCAGGGCGTCCCGATGTCGCCAGCGAAGGTAGGGCAAACCGTCCCCGGTGAGCCGATCGCGCGATGCGAGATTCCGGCTCGTCAGGGATGCCCTACCGAAATCGATGCCGAGCCGACTGCCCGCTGAAACTCGTCGCCCGCCTACTCCTGCACCAGCTTCTCCCGCGGCGGCAGTGGCGGGAACTTCGTGTGCGGCTCGGCCTGGTACCACAACGCCGTGGACGCGACATCGTCCTCCAGTTGGAGATACTTGCCCCCGTCCTGCCAGCCCAGCGCCTGGATCGTGACCCGCAGGTCCTGCTCGAATCGGATCGGATCAGCGATGGGCCAGCGGTAGAGCCCGAAGCGTTGGCCCGGCTGGTAGATCTGATCCGGCGGCAGCACCTGCGCCAAAGGACCGCAAGGCGGCGGGCGGCGAGGGCACGGGCCGCGTGGCTTATCTTGATGGCGTGGAGATGGCGGAGGGCACGGTGGAGTTCTTCGCGTTTGGCGAACCAAACGGCGGCTTCGGCGTGTGCTTCTGCGGACAGGATTTGCGGACGCACGAGTCGGTGCATTTCCGCCCCTACGCCTTTTCCAGCGCCATGACTTCGCCCGACGCGGGCAAGTTTCTCGAAGGCCGCGACGACGCCGTGCAATACGTGGCGCATCCCACCAACGCCTGGAAACAACTCCGCACCGGCGCGGACACCGGCGGCGTCTATGAAAAGCCCGTGGCGGGGCCGAAGCCGGGCGAGTGGTTCCGCGCGCGGGTCGCCATCACGGCGGCGAAGGTGGAGGCGTTCGTGAACGAGCAGCCGCAGCCCTGCATCAGCGTCGTGCGGCTGCATCCGGGCCGCGCGGGCAAGGTGGGCCTGTGGGTCGGCAACGGCGCGCCAGGATACTTCAGCCAGTGGCGCGTCACACCCAGATGAACCGTCACGAGTTCCGCTTCGTTCGCTTCAAGCCAGAAGACCACACCATGAAACCAACCCACAATATTCTCTGCTGGCTGCTGTTGACCCTTGCCGCTCACGCCGCCCGAACCAAGCCACCTCCGTCAAGGCCCAGCTTCGGATCAACGCGCGCCGCAACCAGGTCCCGCCCCGCCGCGACGTGCGCGACATCCTGCTCAAGAAATCGCGCCAGTTGCTGGGTGATTGCGACGCGACCGTCCGCGCCACGCTCGCCGGCGTGGCCGCCGAGGCCCGGCTGCTGACCGCCCCGGCGCATCAGACGCCGGCGATTGCGTCCGCCTCGGTCTCGCTCGTGGTGACGTCGCCGCCGTTTCTCGACATCGTCCAATACGCCACCGACAACTGGCTGCGCTGCTGGTTCCTCGGGATTGACGCCAAGTCGGTGAAGCTGACCGTGCCGCGCAAACTGGAACAATGGCAAACGGCCATGACCGACGTCTTCCGCGAGTTGCACCGCGTGCTTAGGCCCGGTGGGCACATCGCGTTCGAGGTGGGCGAGGTCCACGGCGGCAAGACGCGGCTCGAGGAAGTGGTGTTGCCGTGCGGCGTGGCGGCGGGCCTGAAGCCGGAGCTGGTGTTGATCAACGACCAGCAATTCACCAAGACCGCCAACTGCTGGGGCGTGGACAACAACGCCAAAGGCACCAACACAAACCGGATTGTGCTGTTTCGGAAGCCATGGCGCCGCCGCCCTGCCCGGTCTTCGCATGGAGATCCGGTGTCTGTTTTCGGTTCCGCGCTTGGCCGTGCCTTGCCGAAAGGCAGCGCGGCCCACCACTTCCGTAGTCCAGATAGGCGAACTTGACGGGCCGGTCCAAGGCGCGATTCAGCAGGTCCACCACGAGCCCCAAGCCATCGGCATCGGGCGCGATGCCCGCGAGCGCGACCAGTCGACAGTCGCGGCTGTTGTCGGTGCTCTTGGCGGCGACGATCCAGCCTGCCAAGAGATGGGTGAAGGGCAACACGACCGCAGCGTAGTGGACTTTCGCCGGGGGTGTCAAAGCCCTGTCAACCAGACTGATCGGGCGACTTGACCTGAACTGTGGATTGAATGGAGCGCCGGTCTCCGACCCGGCGCGCGCTGGAATGAGGTTGAACTCACTCGTGTCCAGTTAATGTGCCGCGGACCCTGATTTGAGCCCTGATTGTGCTGGAGATTTCGGCGGTACCCCTTGTTATCGACAGGGAGCTCAGGAGAACCATTTTCAGACGTTCTACGGAATAT
>Ga0315274_10010500_pt1 | contig 13334 bp, 25 predicted proteins | sample YL17G02_20_MG_FD_203700 | JGI IMG/M metagenome (GOLD analysis project Ga0315274, IMG submission 203700) | Sediment microbial communities from Yellowstone Lake, YNP, Wyoming, USA - YL17G02_20 | ecosystem: Environmental > Aquatic > Freshwater > Lake > Sediment | place: USA: Wyoming | collected...
AATGGAAAGATTTAATTACAAAAGAACACAAAGGTATAATTAAGTTATTAAGTAAACAAACTGATTATGAAGGTTACACGTACGATCAAGCTGTTAGGGTTTACTTATGGGATAAAGCAAAATACCCAATACCTGGTATAAATAATAGGGATAAGTTCAATTTGACGGATATTGTTAGAACAAATCCTAAATTAAAAGACTTTGCTAATTCTGTTAGTTTACTTTCTAAGCAAGCTAATGGATATATCGAACCAGAAAAGAACTGGAGTTTTGGTAGTATCTTAGGTGATATGAACAACATAATCTCTACTGTAAATAGAGCTAAGTATCTACAAGACTGGCAAAACAGAGCTGATAAAATCTTCTCTAAAGAAAACTTAAGAAAAATTGAAGCAGTATATGGAGGTGAATATGTAAAAGCATTGAAAAACATGCTAGGTAGATTAAAAAGTGGTACTAACAGAAATCCAGGTGCTAATAGTAAATTATTAAACTGGTTAAACAAATCTACTGCGAATGTAATGTTCCTTAATACTAGATCAGCTGTACTACAACTTTTAAGTGCTGTTAACTTTATTAATACATCTGATAATAACATCACACAAGTTGCCGCTGCTTTTGCTAATCAACCTCAATTTTGGAAAGACGTAAAATACCTTTGGAACTCTCCTTATCTAAAAGATAGAAGATCTGGTCTTATGAATGATGTTGCTGAGTCTGAAATAGCTCAATTGATGGATAGTCAAAAAGGAGATGATTCTATTAATAAATATAGACGTATTGTAAACTGGATTTCAACAAATGGTTTCATAGCCACTAGAGTATTTGATGCTGTTGCTATCGCTTTTGGTGGTGCTAGTTTTTATAGAAATAGAATAAACACCTATAAAAAACAAGGTTATACTGAAGAACAAGCTGAGAAAAAGACGATGGGTGATTTTTATCAAACATCTGAAAAATCGCAACAATCTGCTGACGTATCTAAAATATCTGCTAATCAAGCAAGCACAACAGGTAGAATTCTTTTATCATTTATGAATACACCTTTTCAGTATTCTAGAATTATGAAAAAAGCTGCGATAGATATTGTTAAAGGCAGAGGAAGTCTACCTAACAATGTAGGTAAAATCGTATATTATGGCGCTTTGCAAAATATTATGTTTAATGCTTTACAAAACTTAGTATTTGCTACAATGTGGAGTGATGATGACGATGAAGAAGAAACAAAAGCAAAAGATAGTAAACAAAGAACACTTAGAACTGTAAATGGAATTGCTGACAATATTCTTAAAGGTATGGGTATGAATTATGTTGCTCTCTCTGTTGTTAAAAACGCATTGATAAAATGGTACGATACTACTGGAACACCAGAAGGAGTTTACGCGCCTGTTCTTGAATTACTTAATATATCACCAATGGTTGGTATTAAATTTAGACAAGTTCTTAAAGGTATCAAAGCATTAGAATATAACAAAGAATTAAATCCAGAAGGAGATAAAGTTATACCTGCTAAAGCTATGGTGGAAGCTGCTACTTCTTTTGTATCAGTAGGAACGAATATACCAGCAGATAGACTTTATCAAAAAATAGAAAATATATCTGGCGCGCTTGACTCTCAAAATGAAGACTGGCAAAGAATAGCACTTGCTTTTGGATATAGTAAGCAGAATTTAGGTATAAAAGATGAAGAAGAAGACACTGGATCTGCCACTAGAGGTAGTAGTTTAAAATCTCCAGGTCTTTCAGGTGGTGGTTTAAAATCACCAGGATTAAAATAACAGGAACAAGATATAATGAGCACCATACTCAAAGTTCCTATATAAGAAAAGGGGATCACGATCAAGTGAATCCCCTTTCTTTATTTAGTGAGTTCGTCGCTGAACTATTTATTCTTTCGTCTAAGATAAGGCGTTGCCTCTCCTTATCGCGCTGGTACGATTCACTAATATGTATAGCACTTTTAAGTATTTAAAACCGGTTTTGGTTTACTTTCTTCTATTTCCTGCTTTGCTTTTTCAGTCATTAGTTTAATAACATCGTCATAACCAGGCATTAATTTAATTGTTTCTAATGTTCCTGCTGCTAATACAGTTAAATGCTGTTGTTCATTCATAACATCCTGAAGTACTCTAATAAGTGCTTCAACTTTATTTTTCATTTCAACTAAACTTTGTTCTTTCATTTTTCTAATTCTTTAATAAGTTTCTTAATTAATTTAAACTCTCCGTGAGTAAAATATATTGTTCTATCAGTATGATTACAAACATTTACATCAAATCCTTCTCCATTATTCCATTCAGTTACTTCTACATAACTATGTTCTTTACAAGCATAATCAAATTTTTCTAAAGAACACATCACTGCTTTTCTTTTATAACTTTCTATTCCTTCTTTCATAAATTTATTATATTACCATTACTACTTAATTTTCCAAACCTTCTATCAGTAACTACCGAGCCATTACTAAATATGGTATCGCAAATAGATAGCTTCATTGTTCCAGCATTAATAATGTCATCGCTATTATGAATATGTCCGAACAACATTAACTTTGGTTTTATTCTTGTAATAACGTGTCGTTTTAATGCCTTACAGCCACAATATTCTAATTTACCATCTCTATCTTCAGAAATATCTAATATTCCTTTAGGAGGTGTGTGTGTAATTAGTATATCCACATCATCATCAATACTTCTTTCCCAATGCCTATCTAATTTATCTCGGCTTTTCATAAAACTCCAATTACCAAAATTAGGCGATATTGGACTTCCGTGAATTTTAAATCCATCTATATGAATAAAATCATCTTCAAGGTATATAATTCCATTGGTATAAAAATCACTTGTACTAACTAATTTCTTTTCAATAGAAGAGTCATGATTACCTGCTACATAGATCTTAGTTGGAATATCTAATTTAGAATACCAATCAATAAAATTCCTAACTTCAGGTTCATTGTCATATGGATCTCTAGGATTACTACAATCACCAGAGTGTATTACCATATCTATATCTTTAGGTACTTTTAATAAGTCGTGATACGTGTGAGTATCGGAGATGTGCCATATTTTCATTTCATTATTATTTTAAATTCAATTAATCCATCATTAGAAGGTATTTTTACCCAAAAAGATTTTCCAGGAGTTTTTACTTCCTGGAAATCACTTTTATCATTATTTAATTCATTAATTAGATTAATATCTAAGAAATCATCTTCTACATATATCATTTGTCTATAGTAAATATAATGTTTACGAATGGTAAATATAATACATGAGTATTAAATGTTTGCTCTTCGTAAGTTCTAATTCCAAATAAAATACCTGGATACGTACCAATTGCTAATTCCCAACCTTTTTCATCATTGTTTAATGTCATCTTGTCTTTGTTTTAAAATTAATTTAATTGTTTCATTACACTCATTTTGATTTTGAGGTTTATATAATGTTCTTTTATCTCCATTTATTACCATATAATGTTTAAACATTTTATATCGTAAAGGAAAAGAATCATTAGCTCTACCTTTTGTTTCTATTATAAAATCTTCTCCAACAAAGTCAGGAGTGTATTTAATATTAAGTACTTTTTTATTTCCTCTATCTATAAAATCTCCTTTACCATTAGATTGTCTTTCTATAGATTTATTATTGAAATCAAAAGAAGGTAGTAATTCATAAGTATATTTCTCATATTCAGCATTTATACCTGCATCTTTTAAAGCATGATACATATATGCCTCAAGACCTGAAGCAAATATAATACCGTCCATACTACATTTTTTCGATACTACAGGTCCTTTTTTTCTACTTATCCTTTTCATTAGTTACGATGACCGTATCTTTCTTTCTTAGCGTCAACCAGTTCGTAGTTAACTACCATATTACCTATTGTAGTTGATGAAACGTCATCTTCTAAGACTGTAATTTCTGGTCCACAGTCACAGAAATCAGTATGACCACAATAACATTTAGTAATATTATCAAACCCTAGATATTCAACATCTTTAAAATCTTTAATCAACGCTTCTTCAGTTAAGTCTTGAATCTCTTCTCTACACGCTTGTATGTATAGCACTGCATCCATTAACTCTTCTTGTACGTCGTTTAAGTACTTAGCAAGACCTTTCATTTTTTTAGTACGTTCATCATGTAAAGTATGACCGTATTTCTTAAAACCAACATCTGACCTAGATACAAACTTTTCTACAACTCTTTCTACTATAGGATCTCTAAAATTAATTTCTTTTTTTGTCATATTATAATGTTGCTGTTATTTTCTTATTATCTTCTTTAACAAATGTACCATTAACCATCTTGCCATGTCTTGATTTAATTACATCATAAGCTGATACAACACAGTCTTCAACTTTTAATCCCTCTAATGCAGCTAGATTGGTTAATACAACCATCATATCGCCAATCGCATCAATAAATTCATCTCTATCATTTTTAAGAATAGCTCTACCTAGTTCTCCACCTTCTTCCATTAGTTTTACAAACTGAGTTTTAGTATCACCGTTTCTATAAATACCACGCTCATCAGCCCATTGTCTAATCAAGTCATATACATTAGGAACTTCAACATCAACTACTTCAGTTTGATTATAATGTTCTATAGCCATAGACTTTTTACCTAATGACTTACAATACTCATCCATTGCTTTGTTATATATAAATGAACGCGCTGGGTTGAACATAGATGTTTTAGCGTTTTTAACTATCCAGTCGCATAGATCTGCAGTTAAAACATACTTGCCAAAAGAATTATTCATTTTAACACCTAAGGTGTCCATCAAGTTGCCCTTTAACTTGTTTAGCGGAAAAGGAAATGTAGTAGTCTGTTCTGTTACGTTTAATACCATTTTATTTAATTTAGATTTAGTTACTAATTCTTTGTAAGATTGCCTATCAACTTTGTAGCCATATTTTTTTTGAAGTTCTATTTCTTTGTTTGATATATAATCTATATCGTCACTAGAATCTAAAACCTCATATTCTTTATAACCATAACCCTGTTGTCTAGTTAACCTATCTTTAAGATCACATGTGACTCCTATTTTTTTACCAAATATATGGTATAGATAGTATTTCATAATTTTTCTATTTCTTTTTTAACGTTGTACCAATACTTAGAACCTGTTTCTTTTATTAGTCTATTAACTGTTATTAAAGCACATTGCTTGGCTCTTTTCAAACAATCTTCTTGTCCTAACTTCCATTGAACATTAGGATAAAATTCCTGGATTAATTCGTATGCTTCGTCTGCTGGTGTCATAATTTATCGTTATATAAGTGCATATTGTGAGCAAAATGATAATAAGTACCAATCTCAATATCTAAAAGATGAGCAATATCAGCTTGTAGGTTTGAAAAACAAAACTGATCGTTACAAAAACCATACCACAAATCGTTAGAACGCATTAAAACCGCCATATTTAGTTTGTTATCTAATATGGTAAACTGTATAGCATAAGTACACGGAGTGTCGTTAGAATATGTATCAATTTCTTTACCATCGTATATAGATATTGTTGCTTTTCTAGTATTAGGTTTGTCTTTTAATAATTTTATAACCTTACCTATTTGATCATTTCGTTTCCATTGCCAACCATAGTTTGATCTAACGTTACCATTCTCGTCCATCATGTTTTTCCATATTGGAGCATATTTAGATATTTCTTCTGCATTAGGATTGCCAGATAAATACCACATCCATTCTCTCATTGCGTATACTGGATTCCATTTTCTACTAAGATCTCTTATAGAATTATCTGTTGGATTTTCTATATAAAAACCTACATTAAACAAAGCTTTTGTATCGTCGAAATCAACTCCTTCTAATATTATTTTATCTAATAAATATCTATAAGCTTCGTTAGCATTTTTAAAACTACTTTTTATATTTGTCATAATAGTATTTGTAATATTTGAATATTTGTTTCCATATTTCAATCTTCTTGTATGCGACTGGACTTACATTTACCTTTTTATTCATCTCGATACATATATACCATTCTATCAAAGACTTTGTTTGAGGCGCTATGTATATTCCATTATTAACGCACCATCTATAAGCTTCGCCTTCTTTATCAGAAAAAAGATAATCACCCATATCAATACCTTTCTTAACTGCCATTAGTCCCAAGGCATTTTATCGTTACTAACATCTACTGGTTCATGAGGTATAAAACAACCAGAACGTGGTTCCCATTTGAAATGTGCTTCTGCTCCGTTCTCACCGAGGTTTTGAAACTTTACTTTAAGTACCTTACATTTAACTGTTTTGTTTTCGTAATCTCTATGAACTAATAAACCATGATAAGAAGCATCGTACCATTCACCACCACCTTTAATGTTATACATAGTAGGTTCTTCTATTTTACCTTCTCTATCTTTATACATTTTAGTTGGATGAGCAACTACTATAACTAGTACATCATACTTTTTAGCAAAGACTTCTATCTGTTGTAGATATTCTAATGTATATACATTAACATCTCCAGAAGCATCTGTTGCTCTAACCTTATTAAATGGATCTATAACAAGACATTTAATACCTTTACGTTTAACTAATTCAGCACCTTTTCTAAGAACAGACTCTAACGTATAACGTTCCATGTCTATAAAGAAATAACTACTATTAACATGCGTTGCTATTTGATTCCACTTTTCTCCGTGTATATCTTCTGCTGATGGCATATCGCCCCAGGTTTTACGCATTAATTTATGAGCATGTAAGTATGTAGGTTGGTTCTCTGGCGAAGCAAATGCTGTTTTCCAACCATAGTTACCATTATAACCTACAACCATTTGATCAACGAAATCAGACTTACCACTACTAGGTATACCAGTGACAGTAATAAACTGGCCTGTATAAGTAGAGAAAATGCTATCAAAATTGTCCAACCCAATCTGGAAACCCGGTTTAAAACCATTTCTAACAAAGTCAGTGACATCATCTTCAATATCTTTAAACGTCTTAACATTTTCCAATGGAACTGGTCTCGCCTGTGAAATACGCTGCGATAATTTTTCTTTTCCATATTTTAATAAATATTCATTTGCGTCTTTACAATCTTCAAACGATGCTAGATAACAAACTTCAGAACCTAATCTACGTATAAGTTCAGACTGTAATGCTTGTCCAGCAGCATCAGAATCTACTGCTAATATAATCTTATCTTTATCATCAAAGTAATCAATACAACTGTCTAGATAATCTAGATTATTACTGTTTAGCGTCGCACCGTTAGGAACAGATACAACGTTTGTAATTCCTGCTTCGTGTAATGCGAGGACATCCATTTCTCCCTCAACAATAACACAATATTCAAAACCCACAACACTATTAATATTATAAAAAACTTTTTCAGCACCTTTGAATAATTTGAAATTCTTTCTGCCATCACGGTATTTTATATTAATTAATTGATCACCCATAAAGTAATTAAACTTTATTACGTTCTCAGTTTTTCCTGTCTGAGGCATAAACTCTGGACCTTCGCTTATTCTTAATTCATCAAGCGTTTGTTCAGAAATACCTCTGCTTTTAAACCATTCAACAACCTTAGAACTCGTAGTGTGTATAGCACTAGGTTCTGGTCTAACATATATCTTTTCAGACGCACCTTTACGTTGATAAGTATGTAGTTGAAATGTTTTATTACAGTTATGACAAGTACCTAATCCTTTTTCCCAATCATAAGAAGAACATTTAGCTTTCTCATTCTTAGGTTTTCTATCAGAAGAACATAACGGGCATATACCCTGCGATTTTCCTTCTTCAAGACCATATTGATTAAAAGTATCGATTAAGAAACCATTGATCTCTGTATTATTTACTTGCATCTATTAAATTTAATTGTTACTAATTATAGATAGAAAAACCCCAATAAATGGGGTTTAACTAACTACAGTGTGTTCTCAGGTGAGATGCTATCTCACACAAAATAAAAGGCAATTGGTTATTAACCACCCGGGTGGCCTTGCCTAACGACACTTGCGTTCTATTGAAAAAGGAAGTTGTTGCGCCTATACCTAAAAAAAGACCTAAAGGCTGATCTTACGGGAAGCACTATAGGTTCAATGATTTTACCAATCTGGGTCTTTCTTGTAGCTTACCGAGTTATCAGTTACGGAGCTTTTACAAGAGCAGGGTTTCTGGTTTGCTGTCCTTACTATAAACCCTTTTTCGTACGTTACAGCCTAACAGCAAGCATTGGTAAATTATAACACTGTCCAAACTAAATCCTGCTTTCGCTGTCTAGACTTCATTCTGTGTTATATATTAAAACGGTAAATCGTCAAATGCAGGTACTGAAGCTGCTGGAGCAGACTTTTTAGGCGCTGCACTTTGTTGTTGACCGTCTTTAGGAGCTACATTTACATTTTCTCCATTAGTCCAAAGTACTTTAACATTACCTAGATAAACCTTGGGAGCTTTAGATTCTCGTTCTTCTTTACTTTGTCCAACAGTAATAGGACCTTGGTTTCCAAATTTATCAAAGTCATCATTCAGTACTATTGTAATAGGTAGATATTTACCTTTAGCACCGCTGATAATTTTGTCCTTTGGAATTTCATTTAAGTTAATACTTGCATTGATAATTGAAGCCATATTTATTTATTTAATTGATTACTAATTTATAGAGTTAAATTTACGAAATAATTTTCAGGAACAAAGTCTGGATCATTGTAAAACAAGTTATATGCTTCAACAGCTTTCTCAACTTTTTCCTTACCTGTTTCTAAGAATTTATCAGAACAGTCATATATACCTATTTGATTTGTTATCTTGTCTATGGCCATAAAAACCATATCGTAACCAAATAACTGTTTATATATATACGCTTGACTGTCATAATTATATTTCTTAGCAGAATATCTAAAATCTGCTAGATTAGATGTAGTCTTTAAATCTACAATTAACTTTTCAGAGTGATTAAGTATATCTGCTTTGCCTTTCCACATTAAACCTGCAATTTCTGCGATACCAGGAACCTCGTAGTCATTGTTATCTGCTCTGATTAAACCTCTACATACTTCGTTAGATAATACTTTGTCTATCATTAACTCTAACTGATCTACTTCGTGTTTTAACAGACACATTTCTCCACCAGACATTTCCTTGTATATATTTGTATTTCTAGTCGATGCTTCAACTATTCGATACTTTTTAAGTTTATCTGGTTCTAATATAGCTGTATGAAAATAACCGCCAATCAAGAAGTTTATATTTGACTGTTGAGTATCTCTTAACGCTAGTGGATTAGTTAATAACGTGCCAACATTTGAATTACTAAGGTACTGTTTGCCAAAATCACCATAATAGTCTTCATCATTTTTAAGTCTTTCTAATATTAATTCCTTTTTCATATTACAGTTTAGATAAAATTGTTATTTGTTCTTTACTTAAATCGTATTTGCCTTTGATAGTTTCCAAAGAACCACCTGTTTCTACAAACGTCTTGGCTTTTTCAAGACCAGCAGCATCTAATTTTGCTTTAACAGGTTCAGTTTTACCATGTGTATTAGATGCATCAGCATCTTGTGTATCATCAATCAGTAATAAATTACCAAGAGCATATTTTTTACCGTAACTAGAGGCAGAACCAAATGCTTGTGGCGTCTGCATACCTTTTTGAACTAAGTCTACGCCAACAATTGCTTTTACTTCGATAACACTGTCACTTTCAACATCGTGTATAGCAGCTTTACTTATTATCACAGGTAAATCGTGAGAATAAATATAATCTTCGTTTATTGTAAAATAAACACCGTACTTTTGATTAAAAGGTTTTAGACCTTCTAATATGTCTTCTGCCGATCTAAAATTATATTTTCCAAATGAGTTGTATCTACTTTTATTAGACTTAAATTCAATTTGAATTTTACTTAATTTTTCAGCCAAGACCATTCCTGCTTTTTCCATATATTTGATTTAATTGTTTATACTCTATAACATTATAATTACATCTTTTGTTCACATTTTACATATTAAACTAAAGATAGTCAATAACTTGCGATGGTTCAACATTCGCTATTAATTTACTTATTGCGAACTTTTTCAACTCAGATATTCTTACATAAGCACTAGGACCTTTAAAGTCTAATATCTCCGCTATTGATATTGCAGAATGCTTATCACAGTCAAGACCATAACTTAATCTTAATACTTCAGATTCTGTATGAGTTAAATATTTCTTAAATAAACCAAACAGATATATATTTAATAAATCTATATTATACTCTTTAGATTTATCTTCATACTGAAATACAGAACGTTCAGAACTTACACTGTCACTGTCATCATCGTAACTGTCACTATCCATACTTTGAAATATACTATTAAAGAACATCTCGACCATTTTCTTATCGTCAGGATTATTCCGCATTTCATTTAATTTATGTTCTGGAATGCGTATACTGCCTCTGTTAATGTCTATCGCGCGTCTAATCGAACCTTTTATTCGTTTTGACAGAAATGATTTCAACGTTTGTTCTTGACTGTTAGAATCGTTTATTTTATCCCACTCTATTTTGCCTACAGCTTGTACAAGACCAGCGCAACCTTCTTGAATTATATCTGTTATATCCATAATACCAGATGCTTGATCTGCTGTAGAGAACTTTCTAGCTATATTTTCAACTAAAGGTATAAATACAGTTATTAATTGATCTTTAGTATACTCATCGTAAGATTTATTTTCTATGTTAGATAAACATTCTTTTAAATCTTGTTTGTATCTAAGATAATTTTGTATGTTATACTTTTTCATTTGATTTTTCTTTATCTATTTTATCCATGAACTTTTTTATATCTCCAATAGTATATATTCCCTGTGCTGAATTATCTAATGGAAATACTCTAGTTTCATCTGGTAATCTAGATGCTAAAGGATTTAACCATCGTCCGTAATGTGACCTAAACCATATTCTTTCAAAGAAAGAATGATCTATATAATCTAATAACTCTCCGTCTTCATCGCATATCTTGTCGATGTCGATCTGCCGCTGAGGTATTCCAAATGTTGTACTCATAATGTTTGATTTAAAAGTTCCTTTTCTTTTTTAAGTTCGTTACTCATGTTTCTGTAAACTGTTCTCGCAGAACAACCAAGATATTTCGCTATTTTCTCAACAGTGATTTTTTCACCATCATCATGAGTGTATAGCATAGCATCGTAAATCTCAGACTCTGATAATTTTTTACGACCAATAATACTTCCTACAATTTGTAGTTTCTGTTCAGCAGTTAAGTTACAGAATTCTTTGAATATTATCTTGCGTAATTTATTTTTAGGTGGAGTTTCAAGATCTTGCATACTAACATCATATATAATGTTTTTTAATAGTTGATCAGATATTGTAAAGGTAATAAAATTATTTGACTTATCACAGATAAATTTACATAAATTTTCTAGTTCGTCTTGATCCAATTGAGGATTAAGATACCAGATAACTAATATATGCCACTTAAGACTTCTATAAGTATTTATTTTAGCTTTACTTCTAAACAACTCATAACATTCAAATGTTCCATCTTCGTAATAATCACCCCATTCAAACTTATCTGTTGGTTGATCTTTAATTGGAAACTGTCTATATATTATTCTTTTATTTACCAAGTATCTTAAATTTCTATCATGTGACATTAGTCCCTTATTATTTATATATATACCCTATTGTCACATTATCTTCATCATCCTTATTATCTGAATCGTTTTCTTTTTTTTTATTTCTCATATCCTCAAATAATTCTTTACTTCTACCCATTATTTTATATCGTTTAACATGTGTCTTAGATCAGTTATTTTCTGTGAACATTTAATTGCCATTTCATAATTCTCTGCATTTTCAAACTGTTCAAGCATAATATTTAATCTTGTAATTTCCATGATAATTTTATCCTTTGGATCTGTTTTATGATGTACTTCTATAGGTACATTACTTAATTCTAGATCTTGAATAAACTCTTTGTCTAATTCTTTTTGTTTATTAATTAACTTATCTACTATTAGATCAGCTAAATCCTCCATTTGCTTTTTGGTCATATAATTATTTTTATTTTAAATATTATCCATTGTAAAAACTACTAAGTCCGTGTGGTGTATTAGTCTATTCTTTCATACATTTATTCAATATAAAGAATAAAGATACTAGAAATACATAATAACATACCCTTATTGATTTCTTAATAAAACTCATTAATCTAACAATATCATATAATTTTTAGGACTATTGTCTTTAAACCACCATATTGCAGCATAAAATAAATCACCTAATTTACTATCTACTTGAATACCATCACTATTAACTTGTTTATTAAGTAACATTTCTGCGCCTTTTATAAAGTCATACATACTTAATTCTTTAGCATTTAAGTAGCAAGATTCGCCACTATAAGGATTTGTTACTGTTCCACCTTCAGAATACACTTCACCGTCAAACCAACCTGGAAGATTGATTTCATTAATTTCATTTTCCATTTTTCTATTTATTTAATTACCAATCATTTAGAATTTTAAAACCTTTGTGTCTAATCTCTCTTTTTTCGTCACCATTAAACATTTCTCCGTTTTTGACTTCGTTATTATAGTTTGTGTATAGCACTCGTTCGTTTATACCATTGAAGACATAGAATTCGTTTTCACATGATAGACTAGGTACTATGTATATACATCTACTTTCTCTAACTTCGTCTGCAACTAAACCTTGTATCGTACTCTTAGGTATCTTTAGATCTATAGCCGCTTGGTCTAGAGTATTATCTGGATTTTGTAAAAAATACTGACTGACTTTTTGAGGTTTCCGCATTATAACAATAGTTTAATATTTATTATTTTTCTGTATACTTCGTTAACTCGTTCTGAATTAACTCCTCTAGACGCATAGAATTTCATTATTCTATTTATACGCTGTAAAGGTGACTGTTTCTTTTTAATTACGCTCATACTTATTTATTTAAGTTTGCTCTATTTTTATGAACTTCTTTTTCCATTTGTTTATAGTATTTTTTTATACCATGTTTTTCTTCGCACTTATCACTACAATATAAATCATTAGTAAAACCTGTATTTATAATTTTACTACAACAGTGACATAATGTTGCACCATTACCGTTATTAAACTTGTGAATTGGTTTCATTTTAAATTGTTTTAATAATTCTTCGTGCTTCTGCATCAGATTTACTTGCTCTAATTCTTTGTATTACTTCTGAATAACATAGTTTCTCTTGTTGCCATTTAGCACCATTAATAAAATCTATATTAAAGTGTATTGCCAATCTTTCAGCAGCTTCTTCAAGTGTTTCTTGTTTCATATTACTCGTCTAT
>Ga0315274_10010501_pt1 | contig 13333 bp, 4 predicted proteins | sample YL17G02_20_MG_FD_203700 | JGI IMG/M metagenome (GOLD analysis project Ga0315274, IMG submission 203700) | Sediment microbial communities from Yellowstone Lake, YNP, Wyoming, USA - YL17G02_20 | ecosystem: Environmental > Aquatic > Freshwater > Lake > Sediment | place: USA: Wyoming | collected...
CCCTTGATATTGATAAAGTATTAAACAAAACCCTGCATAAAATCACAGAGTTGTTAGAATTCCCATTGGGATACATCTGCCTTTACGAAGAAAATGGCAAGAATATTCAGGCAAAGCCACATTGCGTTACCAATCTTGATTTTAATTGCAATTGTGAAACGTTATGTAATTACTTCAAAGAAAAAATTGATATTGAAAAAACCAAAATTCTTGAAACCAATGATTTAAAAAATAAAGAACTTCTCCAGCTCTTTTCTCAAAATCACATCCAAACAATCTTACTTGCTCCCATACATTTTAAAGAAGTTTCAATAGGATTTATACTCTTGGGCTCCAAAAATAAGGTATCAGAAGTTACGAATGATGATTCTTATTTAGTAGACTTGCTCGCAAATCAAATTGCTTTGGCTTATGAAAATATCAAACTCTTCACCAAAGAACAATTTGAACTTAAAAAACTATCCGCAATTAATGAAATTACAACAACGATTAACAAATCGCTCGATTTAGATGAGATTTTAAATAACGTCATAGATAAGACGATTGAGTTGTATAACGCTGAAGCTGTATCTATTTATTTATTAGACGAACAAAAAGGTGAATTAAATATCATCGCCAATAGAGGTTTAGAAGAAAAATATCTTGAGAAAATAAAAACACTAAAAATAGGTCAGGGTTTTGCAGGAAAAGTCGCACAAACAGGAAAGGCTTTAATTATCCCTGACTTCTCAAAAGATAAATTTATACCTTACAACTTTATCAAGGAAAAGGACTTTAAGAGCTTAATAGTTATTCCATTACTCTCAAAAAATAAAATAATTGGCACAATCAACGTCGCTGCTAAGGATGCGAACCTCTTATATTCTGATATAGACACCCTCCACACAATTGGTAATCAGATTGGCATCGCAATTGACAATGCCAAACTATTTAAAACAGCGCAAGACAGATTAAAAGAAATCAATACCATCCAAAAAGCCCAATATGAAATTATCACTCACATCAACATTGATGAACTTCTCGATAGAATCATTAAACAAATTTCTCAAACGATTAATTATGATTTAATAACCTTCCTTATCGGAGAAAATAAAAATCTAATTATAAATAAAATCTACGGTGATGAATCGCTAAATAAAAAATGGCTGAATTTCGCTATCAATATTGAAGAGTCAGAGCTTCTCAAAGAATTTGCAGAATCAAAAAAACCATCAATTATATCCGACAGTTCTAAATATGATAATATGTCTTACATCCCTATGCTTTCCATTTTTCAGTCTCATGCCATTCTTCCCTTAATGCGTGGAAATAATTTTATCGGTTTTATAATACTGAGTAAAAAAGAAAAGAATTTTTATACCCTTGAACAATCACCCTTCCTCTCTAATATTTCAAACATTGCATCACTTGCTATTGAAATCACAAGATTATTCCAGGAATCTCAAATAGAATTAAGACGATTAACGAGTATAGACAAAATTGCCCGGGCAGTTACTGCCACATTCAATCTCGACGACCTATTCACCACTATTTATGAACAGGTCTGTAAATTCATTCCCACAGATGGATTTTTTATCTATACCTATGATGAAAAAAGTAAAAAAATTACATCCGCTCTCGAAGTTGACATTATTGAAGGTAAAACCACATCTTTTAAGAATTGGACTCCTACAGAAATGCAAAGTCTTCATCTTAAAAGATTTGTCGCCTTAAAACAACCTGAAATTATTTTGAGAAAAAAGGGAGAATTGGTTGATAAAAATTTTATTCCCTTTGGTGACATCAATAGAAGAGCCGCTTCACTACTTATTGTCCCGCTAATATTCGCTGATGAAATAATAGGTATAATCTCAGCACAAAGTTATGAATATAACGCCTTCGATAACTCCCATTTAGAAATGCTTCAATCTATCGCTCGTTACGCCGCCATCGCTATTAAACACACCAAATTATACGAGGAAATTCAGAAAAGAATTGCCGATTTAACCTTGATTCATTCTTTTACTTCCAAAGTTATATCAGCATTAGATCTGAAAAAAGTCCTTAACATCATAGTTAAAGAAATTACCTCATCACTCAATTATTCTTATTGTAACATCTTTTTACCTTATAAAAACAATAAAGAACTTTATATCGCCGCATCGTATGGCTATAACGAAGGTATTATAGAAGAATTAAATAGAAAGCATATTTTTAATCTGGAACAATCCCCCTTTAAAAATGGTCCCGTTGCTCAATCATTTTTGAAAAACAAAACTATTGTTATATCAGATGTATTTAAAGACTCAATTTATGAACCTTGGCAACACATCGCCCTCCAAAGAGGCTATAAATCTATCATCAAAATACCTCTTAAATATGGTAATGTAACTTATGGTGTTATTGCCTTATATACTTCTGAACCCCATACTTTTTTAGAAAGTGAAACACAGCTTCTGGAGAACCTTGCTGCTCAAGCCGCTATTGTTATAAGAAGTGCTAAACTTTATGAAGAAGTTGAGCAATTTGCTCATACTATTAGAAGCATTAGTGATGGAGTTAGTATAACAGACCTTGATGGCAAAATAATCTTTGTCAACGAAGGATTATTGAAACAATGTGGATACACCTTTGATGAACTTATAGGCAAACCAGCAAACTACTATACCTCAAAAAATAATCCTCCAGACCTTGAAAAATCCATTATAGAAGCGACCAGAGCTAGCGGATGGGAAGGCGAAGTTATAAATAAAAGAAAAAATGGTGAAGAATACATTATCAACTTAAAAACATCTATTGTTAGAGATGAAACTGGTCAACCTGTAGCTTATGCAGGTGTTGCAACTGACATCACAGAAAAGAAAAAATTAGAAAAACAACTGCACGATTCAGAATTAATGTATCGAGGTATTGTTGAAACCGCTAAAGAAATAATCTTTAGAACAGATACAAACCTTAATATCACCTTCTTAAACAATGCCTGGAATGTAATAACTCAATATTTAACAAATGAATGCTTAAACAAAAATATCGTCTTTTTCATTCATAATGAAGATAAAGACAATACCAATAATATGTTCAAAAAATGCCTTTCGGGTTATAGGATAAATGATTTTGAAACGCGATTCATCTCAAAGAACGGAACAATAAAAAATACCCTCATTTCCGCTACAATGATATTAGATGAATCAGGAGAAATCACTGGTGTTCAGGGAATAATAGCAGATATCTCAGAGCGAAAAAACTTAGAACAACAACTAATACAAGCACAAAAGATGGAATCCATTGGAATGCTCGCAGGTGGCATAGCTCACGATTTTAATAACTTATTGGCTGGTGTTCTGGGATATGCATCATTTATAAAAAAACAAATAACTCCCGATGATAAATTTTACAAATATATCGATATCATCGAACAGTCAGCGCATAGAGCTTCTAACCTTACTCAACAACTCCTTGCGTTTGCACGAGGAGGTAAATACCAGGTCAAACCTCTTAATATCAACAGGATTGTCATTGAAACAATCAAACTCTTAGAAAGAAGTATTGATAAATCAATTACCATAGAAATAGACCTTGAAGAAGACATTTATACAATCAAAGCTGATTCTTCTCAAATGCAACAAATTTTAATGAATATCTTTATCAATGCCCGTGATGCAATGCCTAATGGTGGCGTTATCAAAATCAAAACAGAAAATATTATCATTGATGAATCCTTCATCACCAAACACCTTAGTGCAAAATATGGGAAATACATAAAAGTATCAATCACAGATACTGGTATTGGTATACCAGAAGAAAATATTAACAAAATATTCGAACCATTCTTTTCTACAAAAGCAAAGGATAAAGGCACAGGACTCGGGCTCTCAATGGTCTATGGAGTTGTAAAAAATCATAGTGGTTTCATCGATGTAAAATCCAAGATTAACAAAGGAACCCAATTCGATATTTATCTCCCCGCCACATCACTACAACCAGAAGAGTCGCAAGTAATCGAAATCGAAGCACGTGGCGGAAAGGAAACCATTTTATTAGTCGACGACGAGGAAATTATAAGAAATTTAGCAAAAGATATTCTCGAATCCAAAGGATACAAAATTATATTAGCAAAAGATGGGTTAGAAGCTATTGAAATATTTAAAACGGTAAAAGACAAAATTGACCTTGTTATTCTCGATATGATAATGCCCAAGCTTGGTGGAAAAGAAACATTCAGAAAACTTAAAGAGGTTCATCCGCCTATCAAATGCATTTTATCAAGTGGATATACCAAAGAAACAATAGCCCGCGAAATCCTGAAGGAAGGAGCACTTGGATTTGTTCAAAAACCATTCAGGATAAATGAGTTAGCATCAATTGTTAGAACAGCTCTCGATTCGTAATCGTAGGAAACGGTTTGAAACCATTCCCTACAAATTTAATTGCGACATAGATATCACACTATTCTTTTGTAACTGAACCATTATAATAAGTAATACGAACAATAGGATTAATCTTTGATGCAAATAAAAAATATTAACGATAGTTCACCCCAAGAAAATAATAATATGGGTACATATCGCAATACACCTCTTGAAAGATTAGAAGCCCTGAACAAAATTAGTAAATCCTTATCATCTGTCATTGACTTAGACAAAGTATATATTTCTATCTTTGGACAAATCAATAAGGTATTTAACATCCATTCCTTTGTTATAGCGCAATACCGCGAATCTCTCAATGGAATAAGATATGTTTTTACGGCTGATGTTGTTGATGGTCAGTTACAATGTGTGGAACCTCCACATAAAATTCTACCTATCGATGAAATGATCAAAGATGTTCTTAATGGCAATCCTAAGCTCATTAATAGGACTGATGGCAAACCCGCATACATTATGCCTAAGTTTGGTGATAGAAAAAAAATATCAGCCAGTATCCTAATCGCCCCTTTAATCTCGAAAAATAAAACTTTAGGATTTATGTCCGTCCAGAATTATAAACAAAACACCTATACGAAGGAAGACCTTGACTTCTTCTGCAGTATCTCGAACTTTGCCGCCATTGCCATTGATAATGCTTCATTAATCGAAGATTTAAAAAAGATAAATTTTGAACTCAATGCACAGAATAATATTATTAAAGCAATATCCTCTTCACTGAATTTAGACAAAGTTTTTGAACAAATAGTGTGGTATGGAAAAACTTCTTTTGATCTGAATAGATTTGCTATTTATATCAGAGAAGAAAATGAGCTTGTTCATTATATCACATATTGTGATGAAGGATTTAATTATGATATTGCCTCGATGCCCGATAACATTTCTTTAAGTGGTTGGGTTGTACATAATAAAAAACCACTATTTGTATATGATATGCATAAAGACAAAAGATTTATTAAATGGGGTGGATCACTTCCTTATCCGGCTTGTTCTTATATTGGTGCTCCGTTGATTATCAGAGGTGAATGTATCGGGATATTAAGGGCAATCAGTTACAAATACATAGACTTTACTGATAAACAGATGGAACTCCTTATGAACCTTGCCAATCAAGCCTCAATTGCCATTGAAAATGCACGCTTATATGAACAACTTAAGGAATCTGAGAAAAAATATAAAAATATTATCACCAACATAAAAGACATAATTTTTACATTAAACGAAATCGGAATCTATACTTATATCAGCCCTCAGTGCGAGGAAAGTTTTGGATACAAACCTGATGAGCTTATTGGAAAAGTCTTTATTCCATACATTTACCCTGATGACTTGAATCAAACAGTCCAAACATTCAAAAGGGCTATTGAAGAAAGACACGATGAACCAAATTTACTCATCAGACTTATAACAAAAGATAAAAATATTGTCTGGCATTCTATTAGAATAAGTCCTCTCATAGATGAGGGGAGAGTTACAGGAATTATAGGCGTTTCAAGAGATGTGACTGAAATCAAAGAACTCTCTCAAATGCTCCAAAAATCTGAAGAAGGTTATAAAAAAATATTTGAAAATTCTCCAATCGCTATCGCCACCATTAATAGACAGGGACACTTTGAGACAATTAACCCTGCTTATGTAAAAATATTCAATGTTAATAATCCCGAGGAATATCTCCAAAATGTGAATGCACTTGACCCTCAAATTCCTGCAAGCGAAAAACTCTATGATAATACAATTAACCTGATAAATGGCAAACCAATCGAAAAATATGGAGTTAGACATGTTTGCTATTCCAACAAAAAAGAAATTTATTTAAATATTAAAGGCGTTCCTTTATTTAATGAAAAAAATGAAGTAACAGGAGCATTAATTTTTTGTGAAGACATTACTGAAAGAAAAAAAGTGGAAGATAATCTATTCCAATCTCAAAAAATGCAGAGCATTGGAACTCTTGCTGGAGGTATTGCTCATAATCTCAATAATATCCTTGGCGGAATTTTGGGGTATGCGTCCCTAACTAAAAGCGAAATCGATAAAAAGACGGAAGTATACTCCCGTTTAGATATCATTGAAAAATCTTCCATAAGAGCGGCAAATTTAGTCTCCGAACTTCTCACTTTCTCAAGAGGAGGAAGGTTTAATCTCTCCATCGTTTTTCTTAATGACATCATTAAGGATTTAATTAATGTCTTGAAAGATTCTTTCGATAAAAATATTAATTTTGAAAAATCACTCGACCCAAATCTCTGGTACATAAAAGCAGATGGCAATCAAATTATTCAAGCCCTTATGAATATCTGCATCAATTCAAGAGATGCTATGTCTAACGGTGGCACTATATCATTAATAACTGCAAATGTTACTCTCAAACCTGATTTTCTTATAAACAAAGAAGGATTTCTCCCTGGCGATTATGTTATGGTTTCAGTTTCTGACACTGGCTCTGGAATACCAAATGACATTAAGGATAGAATATTTGAACCTTTCTTCTCAACCAGAGGGATTGGACGCGGTCTGGGACTTGCAACAGTTTATGGCATTATGAAAAATCATAATGCTTTTATCAACGTTGAATCCGAATTGGGCAAAGGAACGACATTTGCTATCTATTTCCCCAAAATAATAAGTGCCCTTTCTGATTTCGACCAGATAACCTCTGATATCAAGGGTGGCAACGAGACCATTCTTGTAGTCGAAGATGAAGAAGTCTTAAGACAGTTAGTAAAAACAGCCCTATCAAAATTAGGATATAACATAATTACTGCTGCGGATGGTGTGGAAGCAATTGAGATTTATAAAAAAGAAAAAATACGAATAGACCTGATTATGCTCGATTTAATAATGCCTAAATTAAGTGGAAGGGAAACTTTTAAAATACTCAAAGGTATTAACCAAAAGGTAAAAGTTCTATTAACAAGCGGATATGCACTAAATGAATCAGTCAAACAACTCTTTGGTAATGGGGTTATTGACTTTGTCAAAAAACCTTACAAAATATCAGAATTGGCAACTCGAATAAGAAAAATTTTTGAATAATGTAGGAGACGCATATATGCGTCCCCACATTATTATGAAATTGAAGTGCCTAATGAAACATCCTCCGGATTATCAAGCGTTACCAAAGCAAGCTTATCTTTATCTACCGCGGCAAGGAGCATCCCGTTAGATTTTATCCCCTTTATGGTGGCGGGTTTCAAATTCGCTACAAGGATAATTATTTTCCCAATTAAATCCTCTGCCTTATAATGCGCTGCGATACCAGCAACAATTTCTCTAATTTCACCACCTACATCAACCTTCATTTTCATCAACTTTTCCGTTCCTTGAACTTTCTCAGCCTCTATAATTTTCGCAGTTTTTAATTTAATCTTTTTAAACTCATCAATTGTTACCAAATCTGCTTCTTCTTTTTGTTCCACTTTTTTTCCCTCTTCTTTCTCAGGCTTTGTTTTTTTTTCGACTTCAATCTTAGGAAAGAGTAATTCACCAGGCTTAATTTTTGTTCCAAGTCTTAACAAACCCCACTGCAAAACTCTCTCAAATTGCATATTATCCCCGATATCAGTTCCAAGTTGCCTGTTTAATTCCTTCATCTTTTCAGGCATAATTGGATATAGCATAATACTTGCGAAGCGTATGGATTCAAGTGTATAATACAAAACCGTCGCTAATTTATCTTTTTTATCTTCCTTATACAACGTCCAAGGTTCAGTTGTAACAATATATTTATTCATTGCCCTTACAAGTTCAAGTATCGATTCAATTGCCAAATTCGGTTTTATCTTATCAATTAAATCAACCACCTTGTCTCTTGTTGTCAGAGCTAATTCCTTAAGTTGTTTATCCTCTTTTGACTCTTTCCCTGCTTCTGGAATAACCCCTTCAAAATACGACTGAACCATTGTGAGAGTCCTGTTGAGCAAATTACCTAAATCATTCGCCAGGTCACTATTAATTCGTCTAATTACTGTATTCTCTGAGAAACTACAGTCCTGTCCCATCGTCATCTCTCTCATCAAAAAATATCGTATTGCATCAACACCATAAATATCTTTCATATCAATGGGTCTTACTACATTACCAAGTGATTTACTCATCTTCTTTTCTTCAAAGAGCCAGAATCCGTGTGTCATAATAGTTTTCGGTAAAGGCAATTCCATCGCCATCAACATCGTGGGCCAATAAACGCTATGCGTTGTGACAATGTCCTTCGCAATAAAATGAATATCTGCGGGCCAAAATTTATTAAACTTCTTCTTATCCTCACTATATCCTATTGCACTAAGGTAGTTTATCAACGCATCAAACCAAACATAAGTCACATAATCCTCATCAAAAGGCAACGGAATGCCCCAGGGAAGCCTGCTCTTCGGTCTTGAAATACACAAATCATTCAATGGATTTTTCAAAAAACTTAGAATCTCATTTCGCCTTGTCTCAGGAATTATAAACTCTGGATTTTTGTTAATATGTTCTATAAGTCTATCCTGATACTGGCTCATCTTAAAGAAATAATTTTGCTCTTTAATCTTGCTCACAGGTCTATTACAATCCGGACAATTCCCTTCGACCAAATCTTTCTCGTTCCAGAAGCGTTCCTCATAAACACAATACCAGCCTTCATACTCATCCTTATAAATATCTCCCTTTTCCCAAATCTTCATCAATATTTCACGAACAACCTTCTTATGCCGTTCTTCTGTTGTCCTGATGAAATCATCATTAGTAATATTAAATTCCTTCCAGGTCTTTCGGAACTTTTCAGACATCTCATCAACATACTTTTTTGTATCGATACCTTTTTGAGTAGCAACCTGATAATTTTTCTGACCGTGTTCATCTGTTCCTGTAACAAAAAATACATCCTCGCCCATCGCCCTATGAAAACGAGCAATGACATCTGCAAGAATAGTAGTGTAGGAATGCCCCAGATGCGGTTCCGCATTCAAATAATAAATCGGTGTTGTAATGTAAAACTTCTTCTTCGTCATTTTTTTATCCCATCAAATTTACGAATTTATATTCGGCTATCTTTTATGTCAGAAATTTCCTATTTCACAAGTAAAAATTTCGGAAATTTTATTTCACCCCTAAATTGTAATGAGACATTATAAATTTTTAATAAATATCGTTCAATAAAACCTATCTCGATTTCCCATTCATATAACTCAATAAATTGTTTTAGTAGCCCACGATTTTAATTGTGGGTTAAAGCAGATGATATCGAAGATTCTTAATAAAAAATATTTATAAAACTGTAAAAATGTTTTTTTCTTGCAATATCATTACTTGAATCGTATCAATAATTAAACAATTTATGACAGAAACTAAAACCAAAATATCAATTCAATTTCAATTAATCATCATCTTCTTCATTGCTTTTATTGTTTATTCCAATACCCTTTCTAATCCATTTGTCTGGGATGATATTTATCTTATTGAAAAAAACAAATGGCTTGATGACTTCTCTAATGTCAAATTCGCCTTTACCAAAGATTATCTCGAAACATCAATCTCTATAGGTTCAACAGGCTATTATCGTCCTATAATTATCGCATCATTTTTTTTAAATCATCTTATTGATGGGAAGAACCCATTTATCTATCACTTCACAAATGTTATCATTCACAGTATCAATTCAGTACTATTATGTATTTTCCTTTATTTATTATTCAACAACTTCCTATTAGCCTACATATCGGCATTAATATTCGCTGTTCATCCCATCCACACTGAATCCGTATCATTTATTGCTGGGAGAACCGATGTATTCGCACTAATGTTTTATTTATTGTCTTTGATATGTTTTATAAAATTTGACAACATACAATTTCAGAAACAAAAATCATCAACATCTTCTGTAGGGGACGCATATATGCGTCCCCGATATTATATTTTGTCTTTAATATTTATGACATTAGCAACTTTATCCAAAGAAATCAGTGTCACAATACTATTAATCATTATACTGATAATCTATTTCAAGAGAGAAATAACTCTCAAAAATCTTTTCAGAAAACACTCTATTATAATAGTCCCCTATTTACTAATCATAATCATATTTTTTATTTTAAAATATTTCATCTTACACATCTCTGCCAAATCCAGTGCAGATATACTGCCATTCGGACAAAGAATTCTTTCAACGCCTTATGTTATTTTATTATACATCCACAAGCTATTCATTCCCATAAATCTAATCACAGCCTATAATCCAGAAATAATTAACAACTATCTTCATCTCAAATTTCTCATTCCACTACTAATCATCGTAATACTTACAATATTCAGTTTATTAAATGCCCCCAGAAAATCAATATTATCTTTTTCTATTCTCTGGTTTATAATAACTATTATACCAGTAACTAACATTATTCCACTATTTTCAATTTATGCAGAAAGATACCTTTATATCCCATCCATTTCAGCATCTATAATAATTTATTTATTGTTATCAAAAATCAGTAATATCATCCCAAAAATTAAAAGCGACATAAAATATCGAACACTTTTTACATATTTCTTATCCTTACTAATTATTATAATATATTCCAATTTAACATTAAAAAGAAATCTCGTCTGGGGAAACGAAACCGAACTTTTTCGAGATTCTATTACTAAATCAAAAAACAATGCTCGAGCTTATGCTAATCTTTTCTTGAGTTATATCTATAATTATAACGAGGATGAAGCGTTCAAGACATACAATGAAGTCAAGAAACTTGATGAAAGTTACAAAAATACATTTATTCATCTTGCTATCAAACTCTTCAATAATGGATATGAGACCGAAGCCTTTGGCATTTTAAATATTCTTGAAAAATATCATCCAAACGATACAACAACAATTAATACTCTGGCTACTCTTTACCTGAATAAAGGTTTTTATGAAAAGGCGCATGATTTGTTTTATAAATCTCTCGAATTAAATCCCAAACAGGAAGAGATTCTCTTCAATATCGGTTATGCTTATTTTCAACAACAAGACTACATATCAGCATCAAAATATTTGCAAAAATCTTTAAGTATCAATAGCTCTTATCTACAATCACTGAATCTTATGGGCATAATTTATGAGAAAAACAAAATGTTCGAAGAAGCTGAAAATTGCTTCCTTAAAGCTATTGACGCCTCAAAAAGAAGTTTATCTTCCATAATGAATCTGATGGATTTTTACTTAAGGAAAAAAGAATATAAAAAGGTAACCGAGTTAGGAAAATCTATTAAAGATACAAGAAATATCAAAAACAAACATTTCTTTTTAACCTTAGGCTCAGCTTATTTACACGATAATAACCTTGAAGAAGCACTGAAACATTTCCAAAAATCACTTCAACTTGATAGAAACGATTCAAACATATATTTTAATATTGCTTTTGTTTATGACATAAAAAGTGATTATCAAAATGCCATTATAAATTACAATAAGGCTCTAAGACTGAATCCGAATGATATAAATATATTAAATAATCTCGCAATACTCTATGCAAAATTGAATAAAAAGTCTCAGGCAAAAGACCTCTGGGAAAAAGCCCTGAAGCTTAATCCTGATGACAAAGAGATAAAATATAATCTCGACCAATTAAATGAAGCAAACTAATATAAGGACATCCATATGCAGATGATAAAAGTTGAATTAAAAGACATTGATGAAATAAAAGAAATTTTTTTATCTTATCCCTTCAAAAACTTCCAACAACAATTCCAAAATATTGATAAAAATACGCTTTCAACTTTTCTTGCAAAGAATCTCACCAACACTTTAAACGATATTAATTACGAGAACTATTTCATCCCTCAGAAAGCTCTTCTAACTATAAACAAAGACAAATGGCATTCAAGTATCTACAACATTAATATGGCGAAAATATCAAACCTTGTCCTTATGGAAAATAATGAGTCAATTTACCCACTAATTTATGAACAAATAGATAATTTTGTTCGCAAGAATTCTATTCAACATCTATCCTGCAGGCTTGACATCAGCGATTTTGACAATATTCAATTTCTCCAACAAAACGGTTTTTATTATGTTGGAGAAAGCATAAAAATGTGTCTCAAGGTTGAAGGGGACAGGCGGGTCTCGTCTGTCCCTCTCAATCCCAAATGGAATTTTGAAATTGTTGATTATAAACCTGAACACAAAAATAATATCAAGCAAATTGCCCGAACCGCACATAACAAAAATTATTTTTTCTTTGATCCCAATCTCGATAAACAAAAAACAGCGATTCTTTTTGAAAAATGGACAGAACGTTGCATTGACTCACTTGCTGAGAAGGTATTTGTAGCTATGAAAAATAAAACAGTAGTGGGCTTTTTGATATATTTAATTAATAAAAAATTAAATGATGCATTGAATAAAAAAATTGCCATACTTGATTTTATGGCTATTGATGAATCCTGCAAAGGTATGAAAATCGGGAGTGGCTTACTCGCCCATTTTATTAATGACATCAAAGATAAATATGAAATGATAGAATTAAGAACAATGAATAATAATTTTCCAGCAATTAATCTTTATCAAAAATTCGGATTCCTCATTATCTCATCTGATCTAATATTCCATAAATATATAAAATCCATAAATTGAAAGTAGAGAAAAATTAAGTTATTTAATTAAAGGATTAGATTGCTTCGTCGTCTTCGACTCCTCGCAATGACACAGAACTAACTTAAAAAAGCCCTCCTGAAGATGCTATATGTGCCATTGCGAGCGAACGAAGTGAGCGTGGCAATCTCATCCTTAGATTTATTTTAGAGCTTTCAAATCAATTGAAAATCATTAAAAAATTGAATCCGGAAAGAAAAAACTTTATATTTTACTAAATATAACCGATAATTACAATAGAATATTAAAATAGGGACAGATATGTATTATCTGCCCCTATTTTAAATAATTTACGTATTAAAAAATATTTTGACAT
>Ga0315274_10010502_pt1 | contig 13332 bp, 12 predicted proteins | sample YL17G02_20_MG_FD_203700 | JGI IMG/M metagenome (GOLD analysis project Ga0315274, IMG submission 203700) | Sediment microbial communities from Yellowstone Lake, YNP, Wyoming, USA - YL17G02_20 | ecosystem: Environmental > Aquatic > Freshwater > Lake > Sediment | place: USA: Wyoming | collected...
CCGTGGTTCCTGGGACTGCTCAACCACCGGCTGGGCATCCGGGTGGACCTCTGCCGCGCGTGGTCCCGCCTGAGGGAGCTGGACGGCGGGGCACCCCACTGGATGCCTTTCTCCTGCGTTGCTGGCGCCCTCGAGGGCTTACGGGGGAGGGGGTTGAGGTTGGGCGTCATCACCAACTGGGATCCCTCGGCGCGCGTTCTCCTCGAGCGGCTCGGGCTCGCCGGGTATTTCGAGCACATGATCGTGTCCTCAGAGGTCGGCTGCGAGAAGCCGGATCCCCGGATCTTCGAGATCGCTCTCGACAGGGCGGGGGTCTCCGCGGGGCGCTCGGTCTACGTGGGGGACAACTACTACGACGACTCCGTGGGCGCGCGCCGCGTGGGCATGGGATGCCTCGTGGTCAATCGGTTCGGCTCACTCGGTATCGAGGAGATCTCGGATTGCACGGTCATCGCCGACATCTCCCAAGTGGCCGATCACTTGGAGTGACCGCCCAGCTTCGCCAGGGCTTCCCGGATGTTCGCGCGAGCCCTCGTCTCGTACCTCTGCTGGAAAAGCTCGGTCCGGTAGATCCGGGGCCTGTCGAGGAAAGCCCGCAGCACGCGGGAACGGCCCTGCCTGTAGAGGTCCTCCGGCACGAAGGAGTATTCCCGCCGAATCCTTTTTTCGTAAACTGCGAACGCCCGGCGGGTGCGCCCGAGGATCGCGAGGTCGATGTCGATGACCAGCAGGGCGCCGCCCTCCGCCCCTTGCCCCCCGGTCGGAACCGATGAGTGGGCTGTCCACAGGATCATTGCCTCCACGGCCGCGGCGAGGCGGGCGCCGAGCGACATCCGCCTGGCTGCCGCCGCGGCCAGGGCGGCGCTGCGCCGCTCGTTGTCGGCCGCCCGCGGGTCGTACACCGCGTCGTGGTACCAGAGAGCCAGCTCCACCGCGAGGGGGTCCCCGCAGATGTGCCGCGCTCCTTCGAGCTCACGGAGGCAGTTGAGGACGTGCTCCCAGGTGTGGTAGAACCGGCCGGGCTCGCTGTAGCGGGCATCGAGTGCGGAAAACTCCCCCTCCGGATCCCCGCGCGCGCCCGACGACGCCCAGAACGCGAGCCATCTCTCCCGCTCCCGCATGGGATGGGATATTCATGCTCCGCATGCTTTTATGCAAGCCTCCCTTGCTTTTCCGGACTCCGCGGGTACAATGGGCGCTGCCGTTCCGGGACACCTGACACATGAGATTGCTCACCTTCGCCTCGAAGAGGCTCGGGAGACTGATCCTCACCATCCTTCTGATCTCCACGATCGTCTTCTTCGTCATCCGCGTCATTCCCGGGGACCCCGCGCTCGTGATCGCGGGCGTCGACGCGAGCACGGCCGACCTTGCGGCGATCCGGGCGAAGCTCGGAACCGATCAGCCCCTCGGGACGCAATACGCGCGGTGGCTTCTCGCGGTCGCGCGGTTCGATTTCGGGGCCTCACTGGCGACGGGACAGCCGGTGGCGCGGCTCGTGCTCCAACGATTCCCCCTCACACTCACCCTGGCGCTGCTGGCCTTCGTCATATCGATCCTGCTCGCCATCCCCCTGGGCATCCTTTCGGCCGTGCGCCGGTGGTCCACCTGGGACTACGTCGGGATGGTCTTCTCCCAGGTCGGGATGGCCCTTCCGAGCTTCTGGCTTGGGATCATCCTGCTTCTCCTTTTCGCGGTGAAGATCCGGGCGTTTCCCCTGTTCGGGATCGGCAGCTTCCGGCACCTCGTGCTGCCGGCGGTCTCCCTGGGCTTCGCCCGCGCAGCCGTGCTCCTGCGCCTCACGCGCGCCTCCATGATCGAGGAGATGTCGAGGGAGTACGTGGTGTCCGCGAGAGCCAAGGGCCTCACGGATCGGATGGTCAGGTACAAGCATGCGCTGAAGAACGCGATGCTCCCCATCGTCACGATGGCAGGCATCCAGCTCGGCTACATGCTCGGAGGCGCGGTCATCGTGGAGCAGGTCTTCTCCCTCCCCGGTCTGGGAAGGCTCTTCCTCACGGCGGTCTACCAGAGGGACTTTCCCCTGATCCAGGGGGGCATCGTGTTCATCGCCCTGGTCTTCTCCCTGATCAATTTCGCGGTGGACATCCTCTACAGCGTCCTCAACCCGAAGATCAGGATCGGATGATGGCGAAGGCTGTCGACGGGCTGCTCGACGTGCGTGGGCTGGACGTGAGCTTCGTCGCCCCCGGCAGCGCCCGGGCGCACGCCCTGCGCGGGGTCGACCTATCGGTCGCGGCCGCGGAGATCGTGGGCCTCGTGGGGGAGTCTGGCTCCGGAAAGACGGTCACCTCCACGTGCATCATGGGACTCCTGCCTGCCCCGCCCGCCCGGATCGACGCCGGGGAGATCGAATTCAAGGGGCGGGACCTCCTGGGCCTCTCTCCCGAGGAGCGCCGGAGGACCCGGGGGAGGGAGATCGCGATGGTTTTCCAGGAGCCGTCCCGATATCTCAACCCCTCCTTCCGCATCGGCGAGCAGATCACCGAGATGCTCGGCCTTCACCTGGGTATGCGCAGGGAGGCGGCTCTCGACCGGGCGGCCGAGCTCGCCGGCCTGGTGGGGCTGCGGGGCGGGCGCGGGGCGCTGAGGAGCTATCCCCACGAGCTCTCCGGCGGCATGAAGCAGAGGGCGATGATCGCGATGGCGATATCCTGCACTCCCTCCCTTCTCATCGCGGACGAGCCGACGACAGCCCTGGATGTCACGCTCCAGCTGCAGATCCTCCGGCTGCTCCTCAGGCTCCGGGAGGTCTTCCGAATGGCGATACTCTTCATCTCGCACGACCTGCGGCTCGTGCGCTTCGTGGCGGACCGGGTGTCCGTCATCTACGCGGGGATTGTCGTCGAGTCGGCTCCGAAGGAGGCGCTCTTCCTGACGCCCCTGCACCCCTACACCCGGCTGCTCCTGATGTCCATTCCCTCCGCGCAGGCGAGGGGCACGAGGCTCAGGGCGATTCCGGGCCGGGTGCCCGATGCGCAGCACGTTCCGGAAGGCTGCGCTTTCCACCCCCGGTGCCCCCTGGCCGAGGAGGTCTGCAGGCGGGAGATCCCGGCGAGCCGCGAGCACCAGCCCGGCCACCGCGCGGCCTGCCATCTCGTGGGGAAGTCATGGCCGGATTGATCGAGACGCGCAGCCTGGTCAAGCGTCATTTTCCGGGGGGGCTCCTGCGCCGCGCCCGCTCGGGCGTGCTCGCCGTCGACCGGGTGAGCCTCTCGATCGAAAGAGGCGGCATCTTCGGGCTCGTCGGCGAATCCGGCTGCGGGAAGACCACCCTCGCCCGGGCGATCCTCCACCTCGATCCCCCGTCCGCGGGCGAGGTGTTCTTCGACGGCATGCGGCTGGGCGGAATGCGCGGCCGCGAGCTTCGGGAGCTGAGGCGCAGGATGCAGATCGTGTTCCAGGACCCCAACAGCGCGCTGGACCCGAAGATGCGGGTCGGGGACAGCGTGGGGGAAGGCTTGCGGAACTACGGCGTCGCGAAAGCCCCGCGCGAGGAGCGCGTCCTGGAGCTGCTCGACCTCGTGGGGATCCCGCGCGCGCACGCATCACGCCATCCCCACGAGTTCTCCGGCGGGCAGAAGCAGCGCATCGTGATCGCACGCGCACTCACGGTGGGCCCGGAGTTCCTGGCACTCGACGAGCCGGTCTCGAACCTCGACGTCTCCATCCAGGCGCAGATCATCAACCTGCTCCTCGATCTCAAGGCCAGGTTCGCGCTCACCTACCTGTTCATTTCCCACGACCTGCACCTGGTCGCGTACCTGAGCGACCGGATCGGGGTGATGTTCCGCGGGAGGATCGTCGAGTGTGCCGCGACGGCGGAGATCATGGGCTCGCCCCTGCACCCCTACACACGCCGCCTGTTCTCCTCGGTGCCGGGCGTGGCCGCGGAGGAGGCGTCCCGAGAGGATGCACCCGCGACCGAGCCGGGCGCGGCGGCGGGGAAGGGGACGACGGGGGTCGGCTGCCCCTACCGCAGCTTCTGCGAAGTGGAGGAGCCCCGCTGCGCTCTCCTGGAGCCGGATCTTGCGGACGCCGGCGGGGGTCACATGGTGGCCTGCATCCGGGCCGGGCCCGGTGTGGTATAATTCCGCGCATTCTCTGAAGGAGGGACAAGGATGAAACGATCGACATTGGTCATGGCAGCCGTCCTGGCAGCGCTCCTGCTCCTGCCCGCGAGCCTCGTCTTCGCGCAAAAGGTGCTGAACTTCGGCTTGTCGGGAAACCCCGACACGCTGGATCCCCACAAGACCGCGGGAACGCTCACGTTCCAGACCCTGAAGAGCATCTACGACACCCTCGTGGAGCCCGACCAGGAGGAGAGAATCGTTCCTGCCCTCGCGGTGAGCTGGACCGTGTCGGCCGACGGGCTCACCTGGACCTTCAAGCTGCGCACCGGCGTGGTCTTCCACAATGGCGACAGGTTCGCCTCGAGGGACGTGAAGGCGACCTTCGATCGGGTGCGCGACAAGGCGACCGCCTCGCCGAAGGCGAGCGAGTTCGCCGCCATCGCCTCCATCGACACGCCCGACGACATGACCGTTGTCATCAAGCTCAGCAAGCCCTTCGCGCCGTTCCTCGCCGTGCTGGCCTCCGGCTGGGCCGCCATCCTGCCAAAGAGCCTCATAGACTCCGGAAACGATTTCGCCACGAAGCCGGTCGGCACGGGGCCGTTCGTCCTGAAGGAGTTCGTGCGCGACAGCCGCATCGTGCTCGAGAAGAACAAGAACTATTGGATCAAGGGCAGCCCGAAGCTCGACAGGATCGTCATGAACATCATCCCCGAGAGGGCCGTGCAGGTGCAGGGGCTGATCTCGGGGGCGATCGACGCGGTGGAGTTCGTCGGCCCGAACGACCTGTCCGTGCTCGCCGCGAGCCCGGACGTGCAGGTGGACAAGGTCCTCTCCGCCCTCATCCAAGTCATGGCGATCAACTGCACCAACCCCATCCTCGCCGACGCGCGGGTCCGGCAGGCGATCAACTACGCCGTCGACAAGCAGACGGTCCTCGACGTCGCCTACGGAGGCGGCAGGATCATCGGGACCTTCATGGACGCGACCAACGCCTACTACAAGGACTTCACCTCCCTGTACCCCTACAACCCGGACAAGGCGAGGAGCCTGCTGAAAGAGGCGGGGGTGCCGGCCGACGCCTCCTTCACGCTGGTGCTGCCCTCGAACTACGAGGAGCACGTGAAGGCGGGGCAGCTGTACCAGGACATGCTCACCAAGGTCGGCCTGAAGGTGAACATCAAGCTCGTGGACTGGCCCACGTGGCTCGCCGACGTCTACACGGCCGCCAAGTACGACTTCACCGTGATCGGGCACACGGGCAAGCTCGACCCCGACGGCACGGTGGGGGGCTACGGGAACAAGAGCAAGTACGTGCGCTGGGACAACCCGCAGGCCCTGGACCTGATCACCCGGGCGGCGGGCACGATCGGCTACGAGAACCGCAGGAAGCTCTACGACCAGGCTCTCGAGATCATGGCGAAGGAAGTGCCCTTCGTGTACCTCGGCTCGTCCTTCCGGTTCAAGGCCTACCGGAAGAACGTGACCGATTACCGGATGACCCCGAAGCTCGACACGTTCGACTTCCGCTGGACGGACCTGATGTGATCCGCGCGAGGGGTTCCGGGAGCGTCGCGTTCGCGCTCTCGGTGCTTTTCCTGTTCGTTCTGGGGGCCGCCGCGCTGGCGGCCCCATGGATTTCCCCCCGGAACCCGATCGCGCAGGACCTGCCGAAGCGGTTCTCGCCTCCGGGCCGCGATTTCCTGCTGGGCAGCGACGACCTCGGGCGGGACATCCTGAGCAGGATCATCCACGGGGCCCGGTCCGCGCTGCTCGTGGGCATCGTCTCGGTTTCCATCGCCACCGCGATCGGCATGACCGCGGGGCTCGTCGCCGGCCTCTCCCCCGGGATCGTGGACAACGCCATCATGCTCCTCATGGACAGCCTGCTCTCGTTCCCCACGGTGCTCCTGGCCATCACGGTGGTCTCGTTCCTCGGCTACGGACTCACGCAGGTGATGGTGGCCATCGGCGTGATCTACAGCCCCACCTTCGCGCGGGTCGTGCGCGCGGAGACCCTCGTCATCAAGACCGAGGAGTACGTCGAGGCCTCCCGGGCCCTGGGCAGCCCCATGGGCAAGGTGGTGTTCCGGCACATCATCCCCAACCTCCTGGGCAAGGTGATCGTCCAGGCGTCGGTGACCTTCGCCCTCGCGGTGGTCGTGGAAGCGTCGCTGTCCTACCTGGGGCTTGGGATGCAGCCCCCCGCGGCAAGCTGGGGGCTCATGCTGAAGGACGCGCGCAACTACCTCGTGCAGGCGCCCTGGATGGCGCTGTACCCGGGACTCGTGCTCGCCCTGGCCGTCCTGTGCTTCAACGTGATCGGGGACACGCTCTCCGAGAGACTGAACCCCCGGGTGGGAAGGTGAGAGCCCTCCCGTCTAGATGATCCCCAGCTTCTTCCCCGCCCGCCCCGCCACCTCGAGGATGTGGTCGAGCTCCTCGTCCGTGTGAATGGCCATATAGGAGGTGCGGATCAGGGTGCTGTCCGGCGGCACCGCGGGGCTCAATATCGGGTTCGTGAACACGCCTCCGTCGAAAAGGGCGCGCCAGAGCAGCAGCGTCTTTTCAAAGTCGCCGATGCACAGGGGGACGATCGGGGTCTCGGCGGTGCCCACGTTGAAGCCGAGGGACTTGTAGCCGGCGATCATCTTGCGGCCGATCTCCTGGAGCCTGTGGACCCTCTGGGGCTCGTTCTCGATGATCTCGAGACAGGCGCCGACCGACGCGATGGTCGCGGGAGGCATGCTCGCGCTGAAGATCAGCGACCGCGCCATGTGCTTGATGTAGTCGATCACGTCCTCCTCTCCCGCGACGAAGCCGCCGAGAGATCCGAAGGACTTGGAGAACGTGCACATCACGATATCCGCGTACCCGCTGACGCCGTAGTGCTCCTCGGTGCCGCGCCCGGTCTTCCCCAGCACGCCGATGGCGTGCGCCTCGTCGAGATACAGCCGGGCGCCGTACTTTTTGCACAGCTCGCTCAGGCGAGGAATCTTGACGATGTCTCCCTCCATGCTGAAGACGCCGTCGGTGACGACCAGCTTCGGGGCGTCCGCGGACTCCGCAGAGAGGAACTTCTCGAGGCTTTTCATGTTGTTGTGCTGGTAGCGGTGCAGCCGGACGTTCCCCCGCAGCCCCATGGTGAGGAATATGCCGTCCATGATCGAGGCATGGTTGAGCTTGTCGGAGAAGATGTGCTCGCCCCTGCCGACGAGCGCGGAAATCGCGCCGAGGTTCGTCTGGTACCCGGTGGAGAAGCAGAGGGCCTTCTCCTTGCCCACGAAATGGGCGAGCCGGGCCTCCAGCTCCTCGTGCAGCGCGAGGGTGCCGTTCAGGAATCGGGAGCCCGAACAGCTTGTTCCCCACTTCCTGGTCGCGGCGATCGCCGCCTCCTTGACCCGCGGATCCCACGACAGGCCGAGGTAGTTGTTCGAGCCTGCCATGATGAGCTCCTTACCTTCCATGACGACATGCGTGCCTCTGCTCTCCTGGATGGGGATGAAGTAGGGGTAGATGCCTTTCTCCTGGACCTTCTTGGCGTCCTCCCAGGAAAAGCACTTGTCGAAGATGTCCACGCCGGCCTCCTGTCGTAGAAAGTTCATTTAGTGATACAATGGGGAAGCCCGGCATGTAAAGGTGGAGACCGGCGGACCGTTTAGAGCGCGAGAAGCCGCTCCAGAAGGCCCGTCATCTCGGGCCCGTCCCAGGGGAGATCGAGGAGACCGACCTTCCGCGCGAGGATCTTCCCCCCTCGGTCGATGATGTAGTTCGTGGGTATCGAGCTGGCGCCGTACGCGGACCCGACCCGGCCGTCGGTATCGAGGAGGACGGGAAACGTATAGCCGGCTTTTTTTATGAAGTCCGCCGCGGTGGATTTCTTTTCCGCGAGGTCGACGGCCACGATCACGAAGCCCCGGGTCTTCAGCTTTTCGTAGGCGGCCTGCAGCTCGGGCATCTCCTTCCTGCAGGGCGGGCACCACGTGGCCCAGAAGCTGAGGAAGACGAGCTTCCCCTTGAACGAGGACAGGGCGACCTTCCGGCCGTCGAGGGATTCGAGGGTGAAATCGGACCAGGAGATCTCCCTGTCGGGGATATCCAGCCCCGCGTGCGCGAGGAGCGCCGCGGCGCTCCCTTCCGCGGGACCGGTGGCAGAAGGCTGGGCAGCGGAAGGCTGGGCAGCGGCCGGCTCCCCGGCTGCCGTCTGAGCGGCCGAGGAAGGGCTCGGCGGCCGGGTTTCCCGCCTTCCGCCCGCGGAAAGCGGCAGGGCTGCGAGGGCCGTCGCGATGATAAGTATAATGATCTTCATATATATCAATAACTTAATTGAATCCGGCTATATCGGCAACCGTGCGGCAACGAGGCTCAGGGCAAGGGCTGCGGCGTTGTACAGCCCGTGCGCGACGGCGACCACGTGGAGGTTGCGGATGCGGAGGTAGGCCACCGCGAAGAGCGCCCCCATGACGACGGCCGTCGCGAACCCCGCGGGGCCCTCGTAGATATGGCCCGCGCTGAAGAGGGCTGTGGATGCGGCGACAGCCGCGGGCAGGGGAATCCCGATCTGCCCGAGCCGCTTCAGGGCGTACGCGCGGAAGAAGAACTCCTCCCGGTAGCCTGCCGTCAGCCCGAAAAGCAGCGCCGCGGGAATCTGGGAGGCGTCGCGCAATCCCCACCGGTCCCCCAGGGGAAAGGCCCGGCTCCACCCGGGGGGCAGCAGCGAGGCGAGCCCGACGAGGGGAGCGGCGATCGCGAAGGCGAGGATGAGGAGAGCCGCGATCCAAAGGCAGTCCTTTCCTCCGAGTCCGCGGAGTCCGAAACTCTCGGGGGATTCGCCGCGGGGAACGCACACCACGAAGACCATCAGGAGGAGCTGGGGGACCCCGGCAACGATGACCTGGAGCATCGCGAGGGTGGAAACAGGTCCTCCGGAGATCGAAGCGCCCTGGGTGAGGTAGCCGGGCAGGAAAAACGCGCAAAAAAAGAGGAGCATCTCGAGAAGGAGACTGGAAGGCCTCATCGAAGCGTTTTCCATAAATAGGTATGGAAAAATAACATTATTATCGCGATAATTATACCAGCGATATGATCCTCCTGATAGTTCCCCTTTCGGTGGCCTTCCTCAGCGTCGCAGCGATCATCATCCTGCGCAGGGCGGGCGGCGGACGGTTCCCCTGGCTCCAGTTCTACCTGAAGGGCAGGGAGTCCGGCTTTGTCTTTCACGAGATCAACCTGCTGCGCCGCGTCGCCGTGGAGGCGCGCCTGGAGAACCCCACCGCCCTGTTCTGGTCCATCAAACAGCTGGACAAATCGATCAAGGGGATCATCCTCAAGTACCGCTCCCGCTCCCAGGAGCAGGACCCGGAGTACAACCAGCTCCTCGGGAAGCTCTTCGAGCTGCGCAAGCGCGTCGAGTTCGACCAGCCGAAGTACAAGCTGGGCATCAAGAGCTCGCGCAAGATCAACCCGAAGCAGCAGCTTCGCCTCACGCTCCCCGGCCTCGGGCCGTTCGGGTCGATCGTGGTCGAGAGCCTCCACCGGTACATGGCGATCTCCTACCCCCAGGGCCCGAAGCTGCCCGACGGTTTCTCGTGGAAGAACCAGAAGATCGGCATCTACCTCTGGAGGCCCGAGGATGCGGGCTACTATTTCCAGACAAAGGTGCTGGAGGATTTTTTCGACAAGAAATACCCGATCCTCCACGTCCTGCACTCGGAGAACCTCGTGCGGACGCAGAAGAGGAACTCGGTGAGGGTCGAGACCGACATGTCCGCCGAGCTCTACCCGATGAAGTCCATCGACGGAGCCAACGAGACCCCGGAGCAGGCCAAGGGCCTGCGGTGCCGGCTCGTCGACCTGTCCGAAGGCGGGACCGCGTTCCTCATCGGAGGCAAGGCGAAGATCGGCCTTCCCGTCAAGATGCAATTCTCGGTCGGGGACAGCGTGATCGTGATGTGCGGCGTCGTGAAGGGGGCGACCTTCGACGCGAAGAAGAACCGGTCGCTCCTCCACATGCAGGCCGTCGCCCCGAGCATCTCCACGAGGAACAGGATCCTGACCTACGTGTTCAATCTCTTCGGCGAGAGGGAGATCGGCGGCCTGGCCCGTAAGCCCGAAGCTTCTTCGCAGGCGAGGAAACCCGAGGGGATCGAGATCAAGGCATCCCCGAAAAGTCCCGCCGGCGCGCCCGGTGCCCCCCGCCCACCGGCCCCCGGACGGCAGCCCTGAAGAGGGAGACGCCGGGGCGTGTTGCCTTTCGGCGCGTCTCACTGTACAATGACCGCCGTCCATATCCACGGAGGAGGAAGGGCATGAAACGTGTGCTGTGCGTCGTCGTAGCTCTCTGCCTGTCCGTCCTTGCTCTGGAGGCGCAGGACGCGAAAAAAATCCTTGAGACCTTCCGGCGCAACTTCACGATCGCCAGCCTTGACGTCAAGATCCAGATCCTCCAGGACGCCGCATCGGGTGCGAACGCGAAAGACATGGGACCTCTCTTCCAGCAGGCGGTCGATTTCGTCACCGATAACGCGGGCCTCATCCCGTCGGACCCCCGGTTCCTCCAACTGGCCGCGATCGCGGTGGAGCAGGTCGGTTTCGTTGGCTACGCTCCCGCACGGTACTCCGTCTGGAAGCTGTTCCAGGCGGGCGTGGACGCGCAGACCCTCGGCAAGGCCGCGACGGCCCTCGGCGTCGTCGGTGCGGGGGATCCCGAGATCATCGCAGACCTCACCGGGTACGTGGACACGCAGAACTCGGTGTTCGCCTCGGGTCTGACCCCCGACATGATCGTGATCGCCGCTTGCCTGAAATCCCTCGGCACGCTCGGCGACCCGAGCTCCTTTCCCATCGTTTTCAGCGCGATGAACCTCGGCTACTCCGACCAGGTCACCGCGATCGCGAAGGAGGCCCTCCTGACGATCAAGGGGGACTTCAAGGAGATGATCCTCGGGGTCATAAAGGACAGGTCGCTTCCGGAGAAGAAGCTGGCCCTCGAAATGGCCGTCGACAGCGACAAGCTCACCGACGACCAGAAGGGCCAGATCGCCGAGTTCTCCCTCGACGTCAGCCTGCACACGAGCGCCTCGGAGACGGCGGGCAGGACGATCCTGCGCGACATGCGGTTCATCGCCGCGCGCGCGCTGCGCGACCGCAAATGGTCCAAGGCGACATCCCTTCTCATCGAGCACATGGACATGACGATCAGCGAGTACGACAGGGGGCTGGTCGACAAGAACTCGCTGCTGGACGCCCTCGCGGCCCTCGGGGTGATGGGGACCCACGAGGCCGCCGTGCGGCTCACCCAGTACCTCGTCCTGGTCAACTCCTACACGGAAAAGAGCAAGGGATTCGACGAGGGGATCGTGAGGGTCATCGTCGACAACCTCGGGGCCCTCGGGGACAAGGTGGCCTTCGACGACCTGATGTACACCCAGTACCTCAACTACCCCACATCGGTGAAAAAGGCCGCGCGCGCCGCGCTCGACAAGCTGAAGTGGTGACCGCGGGGCGCGGGCCCCGGGAATGATCCGCAGGCACCTTACCCCCGCCCTCCTCCTTTTCGCCGTCCTTCTCGCCTGCTGCCTTTCGCGGCAACTCTTCGCCAGGCATTGGCGGGCGGTTTTCTCCGCCGCCGCGCCTCCCGCCGCGGCCGCGGTCGTTCTGCTGCGGACAGGCCGCGCCGACACGCGGCGCGCGGGGGCGCTCGCAGCCTCCCTCGCCCTGGGGCTCCTCCTGGGCGCATGGTCTCTGGCGAGGATGGATGGCCGGGCCGACCAGGCATACCTGCCGATCCCCGAGGGCGCCGTGACGGGCTTCAGCGGAACCCTCGCCCAGGACAGCTCCCTTTCACAGCGGGGGGACACGGTGCTGAGGGTCTCCCTCCGCGGCGTCTCCTCCGCGCGGACGGGGATCGCAGCGACAGCGCGCGGCCTCGCGCTCATCTTCGTCACCGGCGACTACAGATTCTCCATGGGGGAAATCCTCTCGTTCCGCGCGGGGCTGACGCGCTATGACGGTCAGGGCGCGGAAACCTTCGTCGGGAGGGCGGGGAGGGCGGAGGTGGCACGATCGGGGTATGCCGGGCGAATCTGGCAGGCGAGGGCGGAGGCGCGCGAATGGCTGCACCGCGCCGTGTCGGAGGCCGGCTACCCCGCCTCCGCTCTCATGGATGCCCTGCTCGTGGGCAGCAGGGAAGATGTGCCTGCCGCGCTCAACGAGGGGTTCCAGCGGACGGGAAGCCTGCACATCCTGGCGCTCTCGGGGCTGCACGTGTCCGTGATCTACGGACTGCTCTCGGGCCTTCTGGGCTTCCTGCGGGGAAGGCTTCCGAAGTTCCTCGCGGCGACGGCCGTCCTTCTGTTCTACCAGTTCCTGGCGGGATTCATGCCCTCCCTGCTCCGCGCGACGGCGATGATCCTCGCGGGCGGAATCGGGCTCCTGCTGGACCGTGACGCGGAACCCATCAACCTGCTCGCGATTTCCGGCATCGGGATCCTCCTCGCGGACCCCTTCCAGGCATTCTCGCTCTCCTTCCAGCTCTCGTACCTCGCCCTCGCGGGGATCCTCGCGATCGGTCCGCTCGTGAAGAGGCCCCTCGAAGGCCTCGTGCCGCCGGTGCTCCTCGCGCCCCTCGCCCTGTCGATCGGGGCGCAAGCCGCGACGCTCCCCCTGGTGGTCGCGCGGTTCGGCGTCTACTACCCGTCGGGGCTTGTGGCGAGCCTCGTCCTCGTGCCGTTGACGACCCTATTCCTCTGGTGCGGGCTCGCGTGGCTGCCGCTGTCCGCGGTTCCCTGGCCATTTCTCCACGAGGCGGGCGCGCGCGTCTTCGGCGCCCTCTACGCTGCCATCGATGGCTCCGCCCGTCTCCTGGCGCGTCTGCCCGGCGTGATGGTCGGCAGGGATGCGACGCCGTGGGTCGTGGGCGCATCAACCCTCCTCCTTCTTGCCGCGGGGTCATTCCTCCCTGCCCGGAGGGCGATCCCGGTGGCTGCGAGATGAACCCCGATTCGCCCGCGGAGATCCGCGCGCTGCTGCAAGAGCGCGGGCTGGCGCTGAAGAAGAGGTGGGGGCAGAACTTCCTGGTCAACAGGGGGGCGCGGGAAAGGCTTGTGTCCCTCCTGGAGATCGGGCCCGGCAGCACGGTGTGGGAGATCGGGCCGGGCCTCGGATCGATGACCGAGCTCCTCGTGCGGAAGGCCGGGCGGGTCGTCGCGTTCGAGGTCGACAGAGGCCTGTGCAGGCT
>Ga0315274_10010504_pt1 | contig 13330 bp, 12 predicted proteins | sample YL17G02_20_MG_FD_203700 | JGI IMG/M metagenome (GOLD analysis project Ga0315274, IMG submission 203700) | Sediment microbial communities from Yellowstone Lake, YNP, Wyoming, USA - YL17G02_20 | ecosystem: Environmental > Aquatic > Freshwater > Lake > Sediment | place: USA: Wyoming | collected...
GGACAGCCATTGAGCCGGTCCGGAAGTAATCACCGGTCGGCATTACCACTTCCATGGTGAGGATGGGCTCATCGAGATGCATCTTGGGGGAAATGCCCGGTTCCTTCTCCAGGGCTGTGGTGATTACTGACTTCTCCTTATGGGGCAGGAGAGGGTTGACCGCCTTGAACCCATGCTTCTTCAGTTCCTGCTGGATCTCTCCGAACGTGACACCGGCCTCGATCAAGACCCACTTGTTGCGGGTATCCACTTTGAGAACCTTTTTCATGCCGCTCATCTCGATGATGATTCCACCCTCTTCAGGGATCCCGTTCCCGAAGAATCCAACCCCTGAACTGCGGGGAATGACCGGGATCATGTGCGTATTCGCCAGCTTTACTACCTTCAGTACCTCGGCTGTGTTCTTCACCTTCACGACAAAATCCGGCTTCCTCTCCGGGCACAGGCTCGCATCACGGGAGTAACGTCCTAACACGTCCTCATCATCCAGACAATTTCCCTTGCCTACGATACCTTCCAGTTCTTTCTTGATATCACTCAAATCCGCCATCTACATCTCCTTTTTTACTCTGCACGTATCGCTATTAATACAAACGCATTAAATGCTATTACATTGTCATTGCGAGCGACCAACGGAAGCGTGGCAATCTCACCACATAAACAAGAGATTGCTTCGTCGCTTCACTCCTCGCAATGACATTTTACTTATTGCGTTTATATTAGCTATCAGCAGTCAGCTTTACTCGAAAATTTAAAATCAAATCAATTGCTGATAGCTACTTATTACTCAACACGTGAACTTCTGCTTGAACCAGGTACTTCACATAACTGCTTTTGCTAAAAACTTCTCCCTCCAGTCAGAGCTTTAATACGAGAACTTCTGCATGTTCCCAACGGTAAAGATATTTTCCGGTATGGGTTTGCCGGTAAACTCGTTAATCCGTATGCTTGTTCCGGAGTGTTTTCTTATGATGTCCGTGGTAGTATCGGCAATGATTGTAGCTGTCTTTGCTCCTCCATAACCCGGCACCTCATCGTAGAACACATCCATAACCTTCCAGAGTCTCCCCCCCTTGTCATACATTACCTTGGCATCCATCTGCCAGGTCTCCGGGTCCAGGTACCATATCTGTTTCGAATAGACGTAGGAGGGATCCTCATGCTTCACCTCGAGCACGTAGGCATTGATCCTTTCCCTCTGCAGACCATTGTACCAGCCCTGACCCTTAATATGCTTCAACACCTTGACGTCCTGATGACGGCAGGTGAGGAGTTCTTTCCTGCCGATATACTTGTAATTGTTATGGGTGACGTGGGTGTACCAGCCATCCTGATCGTCGTAGATCATGTCGGTGCCGTCAATCATGTCAGTCCTCTGTTTCACTGCAACCCGGCGTATACGCCTGAACATGGACATATAGATCCAGAGGTCTTCAGGCTTCTCCTGGGCGTTATAGATGATCTCGAGCATCGCCGTATCCCGGAAGTCCACGGGATCAGTCATCCTCATGAAGAAGCCTCTCCTGATATTCTTGGGGTTCTTTTCTACCGCTGGCGTGGGCGGAATGTTACACCTTCCGGTCCAGTAGAGCTCCCAGCGGATGTGGCCGGCAACCCTCTCCAGTTTGGACTTGCAGTCCACATTTGCCGCGGGATAGGCCGTCTCTTTGTGTGAATCACCTTTCGTATTGGCATCAAAGTTCCATGCCATCTCAAGTCCGTTGTCTTTCGTATTGGGAAAGGGAAAACCCGCCACCTTTCCATAATCGACCAGGTATCGCTTCTCATCCAGTTTTGCCTGGGGTGCATACTTCAGGGTGTTCTCAATGACGCCCTTGGATATATTGTACGGGCGATAGGGGACCACCTCGAACCAGTAATCGTCTCCGCCACTTCCACCGAAGTCTTGCGGGTTCTTCATGATGATGTATACGGGTTCTACCAGGAGATCCTTCACCTGATCTATATTACTGACCCCGACCTTTTTACCAACCCATGTCTTCTCCCACTCCCTCACCTTTGCCAGCTCCTCGCCTTCGTAACCGGGGGTGGGAAACTTGATCTCGGCAGCTCTGGATATCTGCGCAAAAGCGGCAATCAATGTAACTGCCATGATCAGTCTCAACACTACTGCAAAACCTCTCATTTTTTCTCCTTTCATGAAAAACTCCTCCTTGTTAGAGTGGAAGAGTTATGGAGTGCTGGAGTTAGGGAGTTGAAACTCCTCAACTCTTGAACTCCTTAACTCCCTAACTCTTTTAAAACTGATACTTCATCTTGATAAAAGCAAAGTCCTGGTCTTCGGCAAAGGCCGTGCCGTTCGCGTCAGCCTTCGGGTTCTTTGCATAGAACCAGGAGTATCCTATATCCACGGACAGGTTCGTGGTGGCGATGCATGAAAAAGCCGGGACTACGTAACCCCAGTTCCTTTCATTGTATAGGGCCCGAAAAATGAAATATATGTCCATGGGTCCAATGAGCTTGATCTGGTTCATGAAGGTGAAATTGTTCTCGTACTTTTGTGCCTGGGCATATTGATGCTTAATCCGGTCGACCATATCTTGAGTCCCGATGATCATACCCCGGTAAAAGCCAAAGGTGAGATCGAAGACTGCGTTAGAAGACCAAGGCCCCCATCTCTGCTGCTGGAGCCAGGGCCAGAGCACGGGCCGGATAATGGTCAGTCCGAAATTAAAGCTGTCTCGATGAATGACCGGGCCGACATACCTCTGTCTCTCACTCATAGGTAGGTTGGCGCCTAATCCCCATTTCTCACACAATGCCTGACCCGGGATACTGTTATAGGGGCGGTCAATTTCATAAGCCAGCTCAAGCCGGTACACGGCCCCGGTATGAGGTTCATAGGTCTGGTCGCTTGCCCCGACGGTAATGTATCTCCTGGGTTCCCACTGTCTCCCGGGTATTTCATCGGCGTCCTCAGCTGAAACACCAAAACTATCTAAGAAGGGACCCATGAGATTTTCACTGGTTGCACCACGACCGGTTGCCCTGTTTGCTGCCAACGACCCTAAGGTGAAATTCACCTCCTTGAAATCTCTCACCACGACTGGGACATGGGTGAAGCCATTGAAGAGACTCACTGTCCAGTCGTGGGTAAGCTCTCCCAAGAAATTAAATGTTGAATTGCCTCGTACCCTGAAGGCATACTGGTACCATCTGAAGTTGAAGTTTTTTGGTCTGTCCGCTTCCCACCAGTCATCCAGAAACTGTTTCATACCGCCCGGACCAAGGTCCGAATTGGGCAGAGCAGGTCCTCCCCAGCTGGTCCCCTCTACCGGTGTCCGGGAATACTGAGGATTACCGGGAATAAAGATGTGTTCGAAGATCATGTTGCCCGGCAGGGTTGAATTGTAAAAGCCGCGGAACATCCAGAGCCCCAACTTTACCTCGTCCCAGGGCTCGATTCCCATGGCACCATAGCGGAGGTCAAGGGGATTGATCTTGTCCACGGTCTGGACCATCTCCGTTTCGCTCCAGAAGACAATCTGTTTTCCCAAACGGAAGTTCCAGGGGCCGCTGTAGATATCGAAATAGAGTTCATTGATCATATCATCCCAGTGAAAGCGAGGTGTCTGATAATCTGTGTATCTGTCATAGGAGGCGATGTTGGAGCCCAATTTATGGTCTATATCCGGTGCAGCCTCGTAGAAGTACTTGAAATAGATCTCCTGGTTGACGACTAAGTTGGGCGATTCACACCAGCGGATGAGGGCCTCCACACTTAAGGCGGTCTTGAATACCCCCAGATAAGTGTCATGGAACCTGTTATCATCATAGGGAGCCGATTGAACACCCAGCCAGCCCACGGTATTTGTGTGACTGCGGTAGTGGCTGCGTATCTGGGTAACGTTAGCGAGGGTGGTCTGAAGCCTTACCCTATCATTAAAAAGGTTGACGCCCGCCTTTTGGCCCACATCTTCCCTCTGCATGAGGAGACTCTCACCCTGAGATCCTTCAGCATTCTCTGCCTGAGTGACTGCGCCCTGCTCTTCCCCCTGAGCGATAGTCACTTCTTCTTGTCCCTTTTCCTCAGCCCGGACGATGGTAAAAAATCCGCCCGTCAGCAAGAAAAGGGAAAACATGATGAGTACTACAATTGTGTCGATCCTTTTCTTTTTCATACTCTTCCCCCTCAAAAAAGTTTACTCCTCTACCCCATCCTTCTCTTACTTCCCCTTTATCTTTTCTACCCCTTTTGGAGCAGCTTGGTCACGAACTTCGGTTTCACTATGGCGATCTGTGCCGGCACGAGCAGCAGGGCGCCTAACATATTCATGAGCAGGAGAATGGCAAGCAGGATCCCCATCTCAGCCTGAAACTTGAGAGGAGAAAAAATCCAGAGGGCAAGTCCGATAGTCAGTGTGGTCGCAATCACCCAGATGGACCTCCCATTGCTCACAATGGTACGTGAGATGGCATCATTCAATCCATCTGCTACCTTTATCTCTTCAAGCAGTCTCCCCACAAAATATATCCCGTAGTCTACTCCCAAGCCTATACCGACTGATGATACAGGATAGGTATTCACCGTAAGGCCGATATTATAAGCCCCCATGAGGGCAAAGGCAATGATGTTGGAGATGGCGAGCGGAATAGTAAGGATAAGACCCGCCGCGACGGAGCGGAAGTTAAGGGCGCAGAAGAACCACACCCCGCCTAAAGCAAGAATGAGATTCAAGGTCTGGGACTCTGCAATTACCTCACGCACCGCAGCCTGGGTTCCGATGGCCCCGCCAGCGAGCAGGAACTTTCCCCCCTTCAGGGTGGAATATTTGCTGATGTACTCCTTCACCTTGTCCACCACCCCCACAACCGTCTTGGGCATCTTGTCCCTGCAGTAGATGATCACGTTTGCGGCTGTATCTTTCTGGTTAATATACCGGTCCCAGTCGCCCGTGGTGGATTGATACACCAACTGCTTGTAGAGGAAAGAGAGGAGTAGATCTTCCTTGGGGAGAGTGTACCAGTTGGGATCATTGTCGTGTGAACCCATGAAAAAGCCAGGGAGCGGGTTTACAATGGACTGGGTGAACATAACCCGCTCATGGGTACCCATAAAGCGCTGGAATTTGTCAATCTCCCGGAGGGTGTCTGCCTTGACAATGAAATCCCCTATCTGCACCCCCGTTGGGGGTGGGGCGTTTTCATCCTTTTGCACAATGATATACATGGGATTCAAGAGGGGCATGCTGAAGGTGATGCGGAAGGCATCAAGGTTGTAGCGATGGAAGGGCCAGAGGATGGATGAGCCGGGAAAGAAGTCACCCACCTGGATCAGGCTCGAGTAGTAGAGACCCGCTGTAGCGATCACCACGGTTACCCCAACAATCACCCATTTGCCTTTGGCGGTGATCCAGGGACCAAGCCAGAACAGGAACCGGTCCAGCCAGTTCTTCTTCGCCCTCTTTCTCTCATCCTCCGCAAACTGGACACTCATCCGCTTCGAGGTAGGAAAATAGGAAAGCATGAGGGGTGCAAAAAGGAGTGAGAGGATTACTGTTGCTACTGACCAGAAGGCACAGGAAATGGACATATAGGTCAGGATCGGGATCGTGGCTATGGCTACAATGGCAATCCCGAAGGCATCGGTGATAATGCTGGTCAGGCCAGGGAAGAACATCTGTTCTATTAAAATTTTACAGGCTGTCCTCACATCCTTGCCACCTTGAATCTCTTCAAGGTAGCGTGCCATGAGTTGCATGGAGTGACGCGCTGTCATGAGGGAGATGAGGAAGGGAAGAACCAGGATTAAGGGAGACAGGGGATAGCCCATCAGACCCATAAAACCCAGACCCCAGATTGCGCTGAAAGAGGCGTTGAAGATGGGGACAAAGACACCGCGCTTGGACTTGAAGTAGCAATAAAGGACGACGCAGGTTGCCAGGACTGTCAATCCCAGGACACCCAGTACCTGCTTGCTGTGGTACCGGACATACCCGAGGTGCATGGGTTCGCCGGCGATGTTCACGATGTGGTTATCATCCTCCATCTTGACTACGTAATCATCCCCCTCCATCCGGATGAAGTCCTTGTCGTTCCACAACCCCTTTGCCTTCCACAGGTCTACCACATCCTTCTTAATCTTCATCTCGGTACGGAGTTTCTGGAGGGCGTTAAAGATCGCATTATAATCAACCTGTTCCTCGAAGAAATCCACCGTGATCAGGGTTTTCTTGCTGTCCAAGGATACTAAGGAGCCGTAGAATTTCGGGTCGCTGTAGACCTTCTTCTTTAATTCATTCAATCCCTCCGGGGTGTTGGGGATATTGGGAAACATGAGGGCGGCAACGACCATCTCCCCGGTCTTCACCTTGATCTCTTTTGCCTTGCGATGGGCAATGGAGTATATCTTGTAGCTGTCTGCCCCGGGGACCTTCTCAAGCTGCTCGGTAATGTATTTAACCTTCCACAGGGTCTTTTCATTAAAGATATCCCCTTTTCTCACCTGAACCATAATGAGGACCTGATTCGCCCCGCCAAAGACATTCCGTATCTTATTGTGGAGCTGGATATAGGGATGCTTCTGGGGCAAAAGGTCCCCGAAATTAGTGTAGACCTTGAGCTTTGTGGCATAGTACCCAAAGAATATACTGACAATCAGGATGGCAGCCATAAAATAATTCCGCCTCTTAATAATAAACTCAGCAGCTTTTCCCACTTTCTCCCTCCTCTACATCATGATGCATCGTTTTATTTTAAATACTCTCCTTCAAACTTTATGTACTCGATGTAAAGACCTTTTATGCCTGCATACCCGGGATAAACCTCACCGTATACTTCCACTTCCATTCCTACCAGGGGTACGAGTGATGCCCAGTTTCGCATTTTGGGTCCCTTCTTTTGCTCCTCAGTAAACACCCTCGGAATACGGGGAGCATTCATGCTCTGAGAGATGCTCTCCCCTTTCTTGGGGGTTGGATAATACAGTGTCCCATCCTGTGTGAGGATAAACACCTTACTGTTACGCTCTGCGCTGATCCTGGCATCAAGAAGTTCTTTCTCAGTGTAGGGTTTTCCGTAGGGGTTGTTCTGCGGGGCAGTAGTCCCATTAAAGAGGGAGTTCCCTTCGACCACTACACCTTTTATGGTTTGCCCTGCTTTCGAGGCAGCAAAAAAGGTATCTTCCATAGCCTTGACCCGTTCTGCATACGTCTGCTTCTTGCTTGCCTGTACTTCCGAATAGACTGACCCTGCGAAAAGTAAGCAGATCAGAAGAATAGGTATTGATTTCCAATATCTCATTTTAATCTCCTTGGTTATTAAATTTTTCAACCATGAAAAACTTAAAAATTGGTTCATCTCTTAATCAGACCACATCTTTTGATTCTATCATTGCTGCTTTCTTTACCCGCAGGTCTTTAATAATAAGATAGGTCGAGATAACAAAACCTGCAATAATGGAAGACATGATGGGCCAATTGATGTGCACCCAGGGTTCTTTCAGCATGCCCCACTTTGCCAGGATTTCTACATCATTCCAGAGAATGGTAACCGTGGGGATGGAGTATCTCAAATTAGCTCCGAACTTATCGTAACTCAACAGCTTATAGCACAGGTAAAAGAAGACGGAAAATGACGCAAAAAAGAGGGCGTAGGTGAACGCAGAATGGGCACCGAAGAGCTGCTCATCATAGCCAATCATGAGGAGAACGTAGAAGGTCCAGGTTATCATAATATATTCAAAGCCCGTGCGAGGCCCATAGTTATCGACCTTACCGGTAGCAATCACCCCCCGCATGAGCCGCAGTTTTCTCCGCAGGAAAAAAATGAAATTGCAGCGGACGCTCTCCTGATACAGGAGATAGGTGAAAACCATAACGAGCAGAATGACACTCCACTGCATTATGCGGTATTCCGGATAACTGCCATTGAAGGCATAGGTAACTCCCATCCGCTCGCCGGCATACATCAGGCTGTATTCAAAAGAAAACCACATGCCCAATCCACCCAGAATCCCAACAAAACTTTGCCAGCCATCGCTCTTAAGGAAACGGGTCAAATAAATGGTTACAAACCCGATGACAAAACAGATTCTGGCAAAGTCAAATTTGATTGCCGGATTATACTTCTCGATGAGCACCATCACTATGTGCCCAATGGCGGAAAGACCGAAGATCCACACCAGAGAAACTGCCGTGTAAAAAATGGATTTTGGTGTAATTACTTTTAGCCTTGCCATGCCTTTTCTCCCTCCCTTAGCTTGACTCTTTTTAAAAACGTCCCTCTTTTATCCCTTCGCCTTCTGGATCAAGGACGAAACGTTTTCGATGGATTCAAGAAATGTTGTCAGTTCTTCATTGTTCAATGCCTGGAGTAACGCCTCCAGCGCAATTCTCCTCTCCTCCATCAATTTTTTCAGGATTACTCTCCCCCGTATCGTGAGCTTGACCTTTACCACCCTCCGGTCTTTGTTGTCCCTTTTTCTTTCTATAAAACCGAACTGAATCAGTCGGTTGATCATGGATGTGGTTGTGGGAAGGGTTACGCCAAGATTCTGGCTGAGATCACTCATGGTGTATTCTTCTGCACCATAAAAACTGGTCAGGGCTTTTATCTGAGCGGAGGTGAGTTCAATCTGTTGTAGACTGGGTGGATTAATACTTTTTGATATCTCGTTGTAGGAGTGGAGGATGCGAGAGATGATGTGTGACCAATCTCTCACTTCCTTTACTTCTGGTACGCTCATCGAATTCTTCATTCTTTAAGCCGACCCCGCTTCGATCACATGCTGATCGAAATAACCACTTCTGCAAATTATTTCGATTTTCAAACAATTCTAATATCTAAATAAAATCTTTGTCAATACATTTTTTCACGAAATCTGATTTTTAAACTAACTATTGACTAATCAAAGAGTTTTTTGTTATTGTTTAATCACAATCTATCCACAACAAGGAGGATATCATGATAAAATCTCTCTTGTTTGCCTTCAGCCTGTTTCTCTATTTCTTTATAAGTGACCTCCTTTTGGTTCCTCTCAGAAAGGTCCCCAACTATAACCTCTTTCTCCTGATCCTTTTCTCCCTCGCCTTTCTCATCCTGGTCTATAAGGCAGTCACCTCAGGATCTCAGGCAAAAAGGCTGATCTACGGCTCTTTTGGAGGGCTGGTCCTGTGGTCTCTGATCGGAGAGATCTGCCCTTCTCTCAGGGTGCATCCAGCAAGCCTCCTCAACCCCATCTGCGCAGTGGACATCAAACATCCTTCCGCTGCAATTTATCTTGCTCTCCTGCTCATGAGCCTGTCAATCGCATATATTACCGGTGCCATCAAGGATGGTCTGGCAATGATGCTAGCGGTATTCGGGAGCACCTGGAGTTTTGAGCTCTATATGCAGAACTATTCTGCCCGCGTACCTTATGAAGCCTTACCTGCTATTGCATATACTCTGGGAGGGATCTCTCTGGTTGTCCTTCTCCTTGCATTCTTCATGACCATAAAAAGCACTTCGCCTGCCGGAAAAACCTTCTGGGGATACTGGATCTACTACGGGCTGATAACTACCCTCACCAGTTTTTTCATCTTACCCCACCCCATGCCGCTGGGATTCTGAAAAAAACGACGCGGGGATGGCGAGACGCGGGGAAGAGAACTCTTCCTGTCTCCGCGTCCCTTTGTCACCGTGTCTCCGTGTCCTTCATCTCACCTTCTTCTCCAGAGCTGGCGGGGACGGTAGCCCTGCGCTTTCAATTGTTCATCAGTGAGTACTACCTGCTCAACCGTAACCTTGATCAACATGATGTTAGATTTTATCACTTGAGCCATAGCCTTCTGGAGTGGTTCAACCATCAGGGCAGTTGGGGCATTCCGGGTAGGGAGAAAGTTCCAGAGCATATATTGATAACGGTAAAATTTCAGTGCTTCATCCATTTCCGGGCAGTCACCCTCAAAGAGCTCTGCAGTTCCCCTGATCTGGATACAGAGAGTCTTGCTGAAGTCATTCATGAATTCCTCATGCCAGTTGAGGCTGACCTTTGGATTGTTTTTTATGTGAATCAACTTTTCCGTTCCTTTTTCGGCGAACCCGTACATGACCTGTTTACCCGGATCCAGGTAGAATTCAATGGTGGTAGAGAGCGGAATATTATCCATGGAGGTAGCAAGTACATACGTCCTCTTCCCTTCGGTCCCTGACAGGATTTTTGCGATATGATTCCAGAGCTTCTCTTTCTCCATGGTTCCTTTACCGGAAAGCCATATCTTGAAGGTAGCGGTACTCCTCGCATCAACGGCATACAGTTCTTTCTCAACAAAAGACCCCTCTTTTTCTTCACACACTCCTTTGGTCATGGTACCGAGCACGAAGACTGATAAGGAAAACAGGATTAAAGACTTCCAGAACAAAGTTCTTTTCATATCTTCCCCCTCTCTATTTCATTTCTGTTAGATGTTCGTGATAGCTATTCCTTATATCAAAAGATCTCATCTGTGAACAGAATAAATTCTTCTTTTGGATGAAGACGTTTATTTGACATCTCAAGGGAAAGTATGTTACCAGTTTCAGTGAAACTTTATCAGAGGAGGTGCATCGATGATTTTCTTGGCTGGTTGCAACGGACATATCGGTAAGGAGATAGTTAAGAAATGCGTGGAGAGATCGATTCCCTTTCGAGGGTTTGATGTCAAGCCCCTCGAGATAAAGTGGATGGACACCTCAAAACTTGATGTGGTGACCGGGGATATCACCAATCCTGAGCAGGTAAAAAAGGCATCTGCTGGCGCTCAGGTAATCATGGATGTTATTGGCTTGAGGAAGGAAACCAAGGAATTGACCCATGAGATGGTGGAACACGGGGGAATGAAAAACCTGATCGAAGCAGCGAGAAAAAACAAGATTGGGCACATCATCTATATCAGCGTCGGCGGGGTAGCTCCTGGTTCTCCTGCCAAAACCATCCAGGCCAAATGGAACACCGAGCAGAGCCTCATCAATTCGGGGATCACGTATACCATCTTCCGCCCGTCTGGCTATTTCAGCGATTTCTTGGAATACTTCGCGCCTACCATCATCAAGACAGGAAAGATGCAGGCGATCGGTGACGGGACGAAACGAATGCAGCCTGTTGCACCGGAGGATGTTGCCGAAGCACTGCTTCAGTCGGCTGGAAACGAAAAAGCCAAAAACAAAATCTTTGGGATCGCAGGGCCGGAGATTTTCACGTACAACGAGCTGGTTGAGCTGATAGCAAAAGTGGTAGGAAAACCGGTTACCATCGCACACAAGTCCCTCCTGCTTCTCAAGGTAGTTTTTACCCTGACTGGTGCCTCAAAAGATTTTCTCTACCGGGCAACAAGGGAAAGTATCAATACCCCTGAAGAAGAAAAGGCGCTCAAGGAGGCATTCAATATTAACTTCCAGCGCATCGAACCATGGCTACGAGAAAATCTGAAGAAGCAGGGGATGATTTAAATTCTATTTGTCATTCGTTATACGGTTGTGCTGCTGGTTTTGTCTTCCGGCTTGCGTTCTAAAAGTTAATTACTTATATAACCGTTCTACGTACCACGAAACGAGCTGCGCAACCGTTTTACACACCCGTAATTATCTTCTATTCCCATCGTTCGTGCTTCACGATCTTCTTAATCGGAAGTCGGGATTTTTTCACAGGCGCGGGATTTTTCGGATAGCCTATAGGCAAGAGTTCCACAACGCGAATGTGGGGTGGAATGCCGAGGATTTTTTTGACTTGATCCTCGTCAAACGCGCCAATCCAGCATGTACCCAAACCCTCAGCAACTGCGCACAGCGTGAGATGGTCGATAGCGATAGCCACGTCGATCGGATAGCAAAGCTGGCCGCAGGCCATCATATGACCGTCCGTCTCGGCACAACATACGAGAATCACAGGTGCCTCGCCGATAAATTTCTGGGCGTTGGCAGCCTTAGCCAGTTTCTTACGGTTTTCTGAATCACGCACCACCACAAATCGCCATTCCTGCCGGTTGCTCGCCGATGGTGCGAGCCGAGCGGCCTCAAGCAACTGCAAAAGAACATTTTCTGGCACATCCCTGTCTTCAAACGCACGCACGCTTTTCCGGACAGCAATGGCTTGATATATGTCCATACAAAATCCTCCTCCTTGCCTAACGATCCAAATCAGCGGTGCGGTTTAACCGCGACTGATGGATTGATTTGTTGGCCGACTTATCAAGATGCCTTTTCAAGACGCTCCGCAACCCACAGTTTGATGATCGATTGGCGAGGCACGCCTAAACGTTTTGCTTCTCTATCTAAGAGGTGGATCATCCACAACGGGAAATCCACATTTACCCTTTTCTGTTCCTGTTTTGATCTTTTCGCTTTTGAAATGTCAAGGTACTTGGAAACGTCCTTACCTTCATCAAATTTCTTGTCGAATTCACGGGCTTTCACTTTCATATATCTCAACCTCCTCTTTTCTGGACCTCCGTACGGAGATGATCCTTATTTTGTCGCCCCTATAGGTAATAACTCCGGACCAATGCTGTTCTGATATCTTACCTATTACCAAATGTCTCGGCTCATCAATTGTTTTTACAGGGATCTCGACTAAATCAGGATCATCCCATAGGGCTTGAGCCTCATAGAAATCAATCCCATGCTTTTGCTTGTTGCTGTCGTTTTTCCTGGGATCGAATTCAAATTCCATGGTATAGTAATTATACCTTTAATATACCGTTAGTCAATGTGTAGGGGCACGGCATGCCGTGCCCTAAGAAAAGACGTACCGCGAAGCGCGGCCTACGGTCTTATGTAGGGGCAACCCCCTGTGGTTGCCCAAGGGAGGGGCGGGTTTCAAACCCGCCCTTTTTTATCTTCAAAGAATAAAATTCAATGCCGTCTCAAAATAGGTTTTTTACCTGCGGGGGAAAAGATGGGTATTGTGTCACCGCAACGTTACAGTTAAGCTGCGGCGGAAATAAGCAATAATACGTAACAAATCAGAATGATATGATAAGAACTCAAAAAGCTACTGCTATCCACTGTTAGTTTCATCCGATGGTTAGGAAATCATTGTAATTAAATTGCAATTGCCTCATTAAATTCCTCAACTTTGGTAGGTTTTTGTTCAGCGTTCCACAAGTCTAATTTCGCCTGCATGTATAACCAACTTTCAGGTGTTGTTCTTGTTGCCTTACTAATCCGAACCGCCATTTCAGGACTTAGAGAAGCATTGCAGTTCAGTAACTCTGACAAGGTTTTTCGAGTTACTCCTAAACGTTTAGCTGCTTCCGTTACAGTTAGACTAAGAGGCTTTATAATATCTTCTCGTAAAACCTCTCCAGGATGAGTTGGTTTTCTTTTTCCGATCATTTTAAACACTCCTTTT
>Ga0315274_10010505_pt1 | contig 13329 bp, 13 predicted proteins | sample YL17G02_20_MG_FD_203700 | JGI IMG/M metagenome (GOLD analysis project Ga0315274, IMG submission 203700) | Sediment microbial communities from Yellowstone Lake, YNP, Wyoming, USA - YL17G02_20 | ecosystem: Environmental > Aquatic > Freshwater > Lake > Sediment | place: USA: Wyoming | collected...
AATCATACTTTTTTCCCCCGCCAATGTTAAAACGCTCAAAAAAAGCATTAATGATTATGCATTTATTAATAGCCACTATAAAAAGGTTGCGTCTTGGATGAAAAATAATCTTCCTGCGGGGGAGACGATATATCATGCAAATGGCAGCGATGCGCCATATTTTATTTGTTTAAATCCCAAGGATGATTATATATTTTCCAATGACCCTATTTATATGTTCTATTTATATCCGCATCAGTATGAGATTTATAAGATGCTCAGAGAGGGAAAAATTGCTAATCCATCAGACGTCCTAAGGAAAGTATTTCATATCCGTTATGGGTACACCAGAACCAAAAATCCTTTATTCTATCAAATTAAAAATGATCAAGCTCATTTTAAGGCTCTTTACGAAGACCAATTAGGCATGATTTTTGAAATTATATAATCTTCTCCTAGGTCTTTACGTCACCACCTATCCAAACTTCTATACTGTATTGCCTCTGAGATATGTTGCGCCAAGATACCTTCAGACTCAGATAAGTCGGCAATCGTCCTTGAGACCTTTAGTACCTTATCATAGGCCCTTGCCGATAGTCCCAACTCCGTCATCGCCATCTTAAGTAATTCTCTGGTTTCTTCATTAAGCATGCAATATCTTTTAATCAGTTTTGTGTTCATTGACGCATTATAGAAGATGCCTTCGGATTTAAATCTCACCCTTTGAATCAAGCGCGTTTTTTCCACGCGCTCTTTGATTACCTTTGACGGTTCGGTGTCTCTTGTATCAGTAAGCTCTTTATATTTAACAGAAGGGAGCTCTATATGGATACCAATCCTGTCTAAAAGCGGACCAGAGATTTTGCCCATATAATTTTGAATTTTTGTGGTACTGCAACTACAGGCTCTGCGAGGATCGGTAAAATACCCGCAGGGGCAGGGGTTCATTATTTTGGTTATACCCAAAATAATATTTATAACTTTTTAGTTGTGATATAATTAAAAACAGGGGAGGCTTTAAAAGCGATATAGTACTTATGCTAAGGAGTCGGATGTGGGTCGAATTTCAGATTTGATTTCAACGTTAGATTCAAAAAAGCTAATTTTAATATTAAGTATTGTCATTATAATTTCTTACGTTAATTCCCTCGGGGTTTATTTTATCTGGGACGATTATCCTTCGGTTGTTTCAAACCCAAGGATAAGAAGCTTAGATCTTAAGAATATTTTTGAACCGCTGTATCCAGAAGATAATCCGAGTATCGCTAAAGTCCCGGCGTATTCAAGGCCTCTGCAAATAGCGAGTTATATGGTTGATTACAAAATTTGGAAATTAAACCCATTCGGTTACCACGTCACTAATATTATCTTGCATGTTTTAAATTCTATTCTTCTCTACTTCCTGCTCGCGCTTTTGCTGAGAGACAGAATCTTTGCTTTCATGGGGTCGGCTTTATTTGGAACAAATCCAATTTTTACATCAAGCGTAACGTATATTTCAGGCAGAGCGGATATGCTGCTATTATTTTTTGTTATTTTGATGATAGTTTTTTTTATTAAAAGTGTCGAACACAAAAAACTTAAAATAATTTATTACATTCTTTCTTTTATTTGTTTTTTAGGCGCTCTTCTATCAAGAGAAATCGGCGCCATGAGTATCTTATTTTTAATTATCATCTATAGATGGATCAATAAGGGTATTGTTACAAAAACAAAGATTTTACTTTATACTCCTTTTGTTGTAATTTTATTTTTATGGTATTACTTAAAGCCATCGGCCGCGCCGGGCTACCACTTTATTTGGCCTAAGTTGCTAGGAAATATATTTGTTTTACCGACTTTATGGAAGGGGCTCAGTATTTATACTTTCCTTTCGGTGTTTCCTTTCCATTTGCACATGGGAAGAAGCATTACAGTAGTAAACAGCATTCAGGATAAATGGTTTTTAATCTCAATATTGTTTATTATTTCAATTGTCTACAGCTCGGTGAGATTCCGGAACCAAAAATTATTTATCTTTGGCTTCGTTTGGTTTTATGTGCCACTTTTCTCTCAGCTTATTTTTAATTATTTATTTGCCAAAAGAGGAATTGAAATTCTGCTGCCAGAACATAATTTATATTTTTGCTATTTTGGGTTCCTCGTATCCCTTTTTTCAATTGCGGGTTCAGCGCGCATTAAAAAATTCGTGCCTATCGTATGTTTGCTTATTCTGGCGTCTTATGTTATATTGACGGTTAATGAAAACTTTTACTGGCAAGACGAGATAAAATTCTTTGAAAAGAATATACGGTATAATAAAAATTCGGCGTTTAATTTTGTAAATTATGCTAATCTCGGATTTGCTTATGAACGTGAAGATGAATTGGTAAAATCAGAAAAAAGCTTTATATTAGCAGCAGAAAAATCTGGTAAGAATCCTTATTTTTATAATATGTTGGCGTCTTTTTATATAAGGCATAAGGATTTTGATATCGCCTTAAAAAATCTCATGTTTTCCAAAAAATTAGATAGTAATTTTCATAATACTTATACATTATTAGGCATTGTTTATATAAATAAAGGACTCATTCCTGAAGCAAGAGAAAATTTTGAAAAAGCAATTCTTGTGAATCCATCTGATAATATGGCAAATAAATATTTGGAACTATTAAGGGATAAATTTCCTGAATAAAAGAGGAGCCATTTCTAAAAGAGCTGTCTGTCCAGTCCTCGGTATTGCACTGCCTCTGAAATGTGCTCTACCTTGATAATCTCAGACTCAGCCAAATCCGCAATTGTTCTTGACACTTTCAATATCTTATCATAGGCCCTGGCCGATAGCCCTATTTCCGTCATTGCCATCTTGAGCAATTCTTTGGCCTCATCTTCTAATATGCAGTATTTTTTAATCAGCTTCGTATTCATCTGTGCATTGTAAAAAATTCCTTCGGATTTGAAACGTTCCCTTTGGATTGCCCGTGTTTTTTCAACTCGTGCTTTAATAACAACTGAAGGTTCTGCATCTTTTGTGTCGCTTAGCTCTTTGTATTTTACCGAAGGTAACTCTATATGGATATCAATCCTGTCTAAAAGCGGACCAGAGATTTTGCCCATATAATTTTGAATTTTCGTGGTACTGCAACTACAGGCTCTGCGAGGATCGGTAAAATACCCGCAGGGGCAGGGGTTCATGGCTGTCACCAGCATAAATGCGGCAGGAAATACAAAAGACTTTTTTATCCTTGAAACGCGTATTGAGTCATCTTCCAGAGGCTGTCTAAGCGCCTCCAGGCAGTCGCGATGAAATTCCGGAAGTTCATCCAAGAATAATACACCTTGATGTGCCAGACTGATTTCCCCGGGCTGAGGAATGCTGCCACCGCCAACCATAGCTATACTTGAGATACTGTGGTGAGGATTGCGGAAAGGCCTTATAGCCATTAATCCATCTCTATTAGGCAAAGTCCCCATTACTGAATGTATTTTGGTTACTTCTAATGCCTCTTCAAAGGTTAACTCAGGCATAATCGTAGGGATTCTTTTAGCCAACATAGTTTTCCCTGCACCTGGAGGCCCGATGAGAAGGATGTTGTGTCCGCCCGCAACTGCTACCTCTAATGCTCTTTTGGCCAGATATTGACCTCTGACTTCAGAAAAATCCACAGGATAATTATTACTATTATGTTTAAATAACTCTTCTAAATCTAATTTGCAAGGCTTAACTGTATCAGGATTATTCAGGAATTCCACGCTTTCCCTCAATGTCTTTAACGGCCAAACACACACATCTGAAACTATCGCCGCTTCTTTGGCATTATAAAAAGGAACGATAATATTTTTGATGTGGTCTGACTGTCCGGCAGGCAGGGATTTAGATATGGCTATGCTAATAGGAAGAATGCCGCGCGTGGGCCTCAGCGAACCATCCAAAGATAATTCGCCCAGGACATAATAGTTTTTTAAATTTTGGTTATTTAGTTGCTGGGTTGCCGAAAGTATAGCTAAGGCAATCGCCAGGTCAAAAGATGCCCCCTCTTTTTTTATATCTGAAGGTGCCAGGCTTATAGTAATTTTTTCGCTTGGCCAGTCAAACCCTGAATTTTTGATTGCGGATTTAACGCGCTCCCTACTTTCCCGTATAGCCGTATCCGCTAAGCCAACTAGGGTTACTGCGGGTAAGCCCCTTGATACATCTACTTCTATTTCAATAGGATATGCCTCTATGCCTAATAGACCAAAACTCAAAGCCTTTGCCAACATCTTTATCCTCCCTTCCTAATATAATAGACGTATAACCCGTGCTTTTCTAACCATAATTTTTTACCTTAAAAAAGGCTTGCTTTTTAGATTAGCCGTTTTATAATGTAAATAATAAAGAAGGAGCAAGCAATATGAAGAATTACAAGGTCATTGTAATTGCTCTTTTGTTGGGCATAATTATATTTGGCGTCTATAAATATACCCAATCCTTAAAAGAACAGATAATAGCCTTAGAAAATGAGGGACAGGCTTTAATGCAGACTTTAGAAAAGGAACGAGAATTGGAGCAAAAACTTACCCAGGAAAATTCAGAACTGCAGGATAAGTTAAAGGCAAGCGAAGAAAAATTAACCAAGTTGAATGACGATTTTGCGCAGGTCCAGGATGCTATTGAGCAATTGAATTCCCAGGTTTCTGGCTTAATAGCCGAGAATACAACCTTAAAAGAAAAAGAGGATAAATTGATAAAGGAGTTAACTAGGGTCTATAATGAGAAAAAGGGACTCCAGGCACGCCTCAGTTCAATTACTGAACTAAAAAAGGCAATAAAAGAATTAAAGAAACAGGTCTACAGAGTAGGCACAGAAGTAAAAGAGAAAATAAAGGCCAAAAACACTGCAATTAGAGAAGGGAATCTCGGGTTTTTGATAAAGAACGGCAAATCTACCTATCCTGCCAAAGTCAAAATAGAAGTAAAGCCTCTGTCCATAAGCCAATAATGAAAGAGATATTTAATGAACTAATTAAAAATAAAATCCTTACCACTACCCTTTCTGCCTGGGCAATCGCCCAGGTTATCAAGGTAGGCATCGGGGTTATACGCCAGAGAAGATTTGACTTCCGTTGGCTTGTGGGCACAGGAGGCATGCCCTCCAGTCATGCCGCCGGTGCTTCTTGTTTAGCTACAGCCATAGGGCTTGAATATGGTTTTAATAGCGTTCTTTTTGCCTTATCAGCTGTCTTTGCTATTGTGGTGATGTTCGATGCTCAGGGCGTGCGCCGCGCAACGGGTAAACAGGCCCGCATATTAAACAAAATAATGGATGATATCTATTGGCAGGGAAGAATTAATGAAGACCAGCTACGCGAGCTTATAGGGCATACTCAAATTGAGGTTATAGTAGGATTTTTAATCGGCATAATTATTGCTTTTTTAATGCGATAAGTGAAAAAAGGGAGGGGTAGTGAAAAAAAGATTGTTTTTAATCAGCACAATAATCTTAATATTAGTAGCCCTGCTTGTTTTTATAGCATTTACTAAAAATAAGACAGGTCCGTCTTTGGTGATAAAACAAATTAATATCGGCGCCGTATCCGGCCTTGTTAATGAAGCCAAGGATCTCCAGGCCAAAGGAAATTTTTTAGAGGCCAAAGGTATATACCAAAGATTAATTAATGAGTATCCCAATTCAGGTGAAGTTATGAACTGGCAGAAGAAGGGTGAAGAGTTAAATATAAAATTATTATTCTCATCCCTAATCACGCCGGGCAGCATCCTTTATGAGATAAAGCCGGGCGATACCCTAACCAAAATTGCCAAAGAATTTAAGACTACCCCGGAATTAATTATGAAGAGTAACTATTTAAGCGACGCTAAGATTTTCCCTGGTAGAAAGATCAAGGTATGCACGGCTACCTTTAGCATCGTAGTGGATAAATCCCAAAATACGCTTATCTTAAAGACCGGCGAGGAGATTATTAAAACTTATATTGTCTCAACAGGCATAAATAATTCCACGCCCCTCGGTAATTTTAAAATTATTAATAAACTAATGAATCCTACCTGGTATAAGGCAGGCGCTGTTGTTTCCACCGGCAGCCCCGATAACATTCTGGGTTCCCGCTGGTTAGGATTCGATTTGGCTGGCTACGGTATCCACGGCACCACTGACCCCCAGAGCTTGGGCAGACAAGTTACCCAGGGTTGTGTGCGTATGTCCAAGCCTGACGTGGAAGAGTTGTATAGCATCGTTCCTGTGGGGATAGAGGTAACCATCGTCGATTGAAATAGCTCATAATATGAACGGACTTGATTTCGAAAAACCTATAGCAGAACTGGAAAGAAAGATTCAGGAATTAAGGGGTTTTATTTCTGATAAAAAGATTGACCTTTCTTCCGAGGTAAAACGGTTAGAAGAAAAATTAGAGCACCTCAAGCGCGATACCTACGGCAATTTAACTGCTTGGCAGAGGGTACAGATTGCCAGGCATCCACAGAGACCTTATACCTTGGACTATATTAATATGATTATGTCTGATTTTATAGAACTGCACGGAGACAGAAGTTTTGCCGACGATAAAGCCATCGTTACAGGGCTCGCCAAGGTGGACGGGCAGAATATTGTGGTTATCGGGCATCAAAAAGGCAGGGATATCAAAGAGAATCTGAAACTTAACTTTGGCTGCGCCCATCCTGAAGGGTATCGTAAGGCGCTGCGCATAATGCAATTAGCCGATAAATTCGAGATACCCATCATAGTATTTATTGATACCCCCGGTGCCTATCCGGGCATAGGCGCGGAAGAACGTGGTCAATCCCAGGCAATCGCATTGAATCTAAGAGAGATGGTTAATATAGGGGTCCCTATTACAGCCATAGTCATTGGTGAAGGCGGTTCAGGCGGAGCATTGGGCATTGGCATAGCGGATAAAATTTGTGTCTTAGAAAATGCCTACTATTCGGTGATTTCACCCGAGGGTTGTGCTGCAATACTCTGGAAAGATAGCTCCAAGGCAGCTGAGGCGGCCGAGGTATTAAAATTGACAGCGCAGGATTTGCTGGGGCTGGGCATAATCGATGAAATAATCCCTGAACCTTTGGGCGGCGCGCATCGCGACCCGCAGAAGATGGCTGGGGTTTTAAAAGAGGCGATAAATAGAAATTTGAAGGAATTAGAGGTCTTAAATAAAGAAGAGTTGCTTAAGTTAAGGTATAAGAAATTCAGAAACATAGGTGCGTAGATGATTGAGCAAGAACTAATACTGCTGGGCCTGCTTAAAGAAGGCCCTAAACACGGCTACCAGATAAAAAAAGAGATCAAAGATATATTATTCTTATTTGCAGGCACAGATTTAAAGTCCATATATTATCCTTTGCGGGTATTAGAAAAAAGAAATCTCTTGGCAAAACGTACAATTAAATCAGGAAGGCATCCTGTGCGTTATGTATATGAGTTAACCCCCAAGGGAGAGGCTCGCTTCAGTTCGCTGCTTACAAGAAGCTTTCTTGATTTTAAGCGGCCACAGTTTAGCCTGGATTTAAGCCTGTATTTCCTAAATTATATAAAACCCAAGATTGCCAAGCACAAACTGCGTGCCCGTATGCTTATCTTAAGCAAGTTATCCAAGGACATGAAGCAAACGATTGATGATTTAAAAAAGAGGGGCTTGGTATCTTTAGCCTATATTTTAGAGCATAACCTTCAGATGGTGCAAGGCGAGTCCCAGTTTCTTTACAGACTCATAAGTAAAATCTAACCGATAATGTCCAGAGAAAAAATCACTCCCAGACAAAAGGATATCTCCAGGCTATTAAGAGAGAGAAAAGAGATACATAAATATAAATTAAAGGCCTTAAGAAGGAAATAGATAAAAAGGATAATATTATGGCAAATATATTGTTAAGGCAATTTCTGACTCTTAGTCTATATACTTTATTTATGGGGTTTTGTTTTTGCGATGGATTTAAGCTACACACTTTAAGGAAGTTGGTCTGGTTTATTGTCTTTCTGGCTATAAGCATTTACACCCTTAGGACTAAAAATGAATTTGATTTGGCCTATATTTTACCTATTCCGACTCTCTTGGCTATTTTACTTTGTAGTTACGAAAAGGTAAAAGCAAAGAGAAAAACCACGTGATTTTTCTATATCAGACAATTTTTATATTATTGTCCCTTCTTGGCATAGGCATAGGTTTTCTATTGGTATTTAAGCCGCAATTAGCCATAGAGATCCAGCAGAGGTTCTATGCTAAGATTAATTGGAAGATAGAGCCCATATCTATGGAAAAAGAGATTCGTAACACCCGTATTATGGGCGGGTTTTTGATTGCGGTATTAATAGTAACACTAATCTTTGCTTGCCTGTAATTCATTTCCCTAACTTCCTTCTATTACTCAAAGCCCAAACCCGGCACCAAATTCTCTTGACAATTTAAATTCCATATATTATACTTAATATTGTTGATAGTTAAGTATATTAACTATTAAGGAGATTAAATATGTCACAGATTTCCTTATCGGAGTTTGCCGATAAGATGAGCGAGGTTATCCCCCTAATTAGTAAAGATTTCTTGAGGCAGCAATCAAGCGAATTTTATAAAGTTAAGGTTACCCTGCCGCAGATCATAATTTTAAATTTCTTACATACGCAAGGCGAGACGAAAATGTCAGATATGGCACGCACCATGGAGGTTACCACCGCCGCTATGACGGGCATCGTGGATAGACTGGTAAGAGAGAGTTATGTTACAAGAATCTATGACCCCAGTGACAGACGTATAATCAAGATAAGGTTAACTTCCAAAGGCAAAATATTAGTGGAAAGGATAAACCAACAGAGGCAGCAGATGATCATTAAGATATTTGGCAAGATTTCTGCGGTTGAGCGTCAAGATTACCTCAGGATACTTATGCATATACGGGATATCCTAGTCAGAGAGGAAGAGACTTAAATGGCACGAATTAGATTAGCATTAATTTTAATAATATTCATTTTAATCTCACCACTTATTCTCAAGGCAGAAGAGGTCTCTTTGACTTTGGATGAGGCTATAGCTATAGCTTTAAGGGATAATCGCGATGTTCTCCTTAGGGCCGAGGATGTAAAGAAGGCTAAAGAAAAAATCGCCGAAGCCCAATCCAGTCTTTTTCCTACTTTAACTTTTACCGGTGGCTGGACAGATACAAGAGGGATTTATACAAAAGATTCAAGCCAGACGGCCACCCAGGCCACCTTAAAGCAATATCTCTATAAAGGTGGCAAGATCATCAATACTATTGAACAGAATAAAGATAAATTAGCGGTATCTAGTGCCTTATTTGATAAAACTAAATTAGACGTTGTTTTAAATGTGCAAAAGGCATTTTATACGCTCCTCTTAGCCGAGGAATTCACGCATTTAAATAAGGGCATCGTAGATAATACCCGCCAGCATCTTAATTCGCAGGAGGCACGTTATCAAGATGGCCAGGCCTCAGAGTCGGATATATTAAAGATTAAAGAATCTTTAAGCAGCGTCGATGAGGCCTATCAGGCATCTTTAAATCAGGTAGAGGCAAGCCAAGAATTATTAAGGGATTTATTATATTTATCGAAAGATTTGCAGATAACCCCCCGTGCCCAATTTAGTTATGAACCAAAAGATATTGCCTATGACGAAGGATTTTTAAAAGCGATGCAAAAGAGGCCGGAAATCCGGCAATACGAAGCGCAAGAAAAAGCAGATAAAAAGGCAATTGAGATTACCAAAGCCGATAACCGACCTAGTATTTATGCCTCCTGGGATTATTACAGCCGGTCCCATGTTAGTGCCACTGCTACGAGAAACCGGAATGATTATAATGTCCTGGGCTTAACCTTTTCCTGGCCGATATTTGATGGCTGGGCGACTAAGGCCAAGGTAGAGCAGGCAATTATAGATTTGAAAGCGACCCGACTTTTAAAAGAAAAGGTAACAAAAGATATCGCCTTAGAATTAAAAAATGCTTATTTAGATTTAAAGAATGCGATTGCCAGATTGAATTCGATGCAAGCCGAAATCGAAGTATATAAAAATGCACTTTCCGTTATAGAAAAGAAATATAAAGCAGGCATTGCCAGCTCGCTAGATTTAGATGATGTATCTTTAGGTTATGCAGTATCTTTGTTCAACCAAAAACTTGCCGACTACGATTATATTTTAGCCAAAGCAGGATTTGATAAAGCCACAGGGGGGATGTAAAATGCAAAAATTAAAAATTAAAAACTTTCTATTTTATTTCTGCGTTTTTATATTTGGATTCGGGATTTTAAATTTTCTCTGCGGCTGTCAGGCAAAGCCCGAAAAAGAGAAGACGCAAGAGGCAATTCCGGTAAAAGTTTCCCGGATTGAGCTAAGAGATCTGAATGAGTCCTTAGAATATGTAGGTAATATCAGGGCCCAGGATGAGGCCATGGTTTATCCTAAGACGAGCGGCAAGATTTCGGAAAAAGTAAAAGTTGACGGCAGTCCGGTAAACAAAGGGGAAGTAATTTGTTATCTGGACCGTGATGAGGTAGGTTTAAAATTCGAAAAGGCTCCTATTGAAAGCCCTTTAGCCGGTATTGTGGGCAGGGTCTATGTAGATATAGGCCAGAATGTCAATGTCCAGACACCCATAGCCTTAGTAGTGGATATAAATCAGGTCAAGATCAGTTTAGATATCCCGGAAAAATATCTCTCCCAGGTTTCTTTAGACCAGGAAGCAAAAATTACCGTGGATACTTATCCAAAAGAAGAATTCAGCGGCAAGGTTACCAAAATCAGCCCGGTGGTGAGCCTGGAGAATCGCGCTGCGCCGATAGAAATCACTCTGGATAACCAGGACCATCGTTTAAAATCCGGTATGTTTGCCAGCGTCTCTTTGATTATCGAGAAGCATTCTTCCGTCCCGGTTATTATCAAAGAAGCAATTCTGGGCAAAGAGCCGGATAATTACGCTTATTTAATCGAAAACAATAGAGCGGTGACAAAAAAAATCACCCTAGGAATACATGACGGCCCTTACTACGAGGTGCGCGAAGGCATAAAAGAAGGAGATTTGGTGGTGATCGTGGGCCAGCAACGGCTCTATGATAATGCGCCGGTGACAGTAGAAATAGGTAATGGCAACTAAAGGAGAAGATAGCAAATGAGGCTACCTGAATTCGGGGTCAGAAAACCGGTTACTAACTTAATGATTTTTTCTTCTATCATTGTCCTGGCGATGTATAGCCTCACCCGTATCGGCATTGATAGTATGCCTAAGATTGAGCCGCCGGTTATTACCGTGATCTCCTCCTATCCGGGTGCTAGTCCTGAGGATGTAGAGGCTAAGGTCACCGAACCCTTAGAAAACCAGTTGGCTTCGACCCCCGGCTTAGAAAAAATAACCTCACAGTCTGCTGAAGGCGCTTCCGTAATTACGCTTAAATTTATCTGGGGGACAACTCTGGATGCTGCCTCCAATGATGTGCGCGACCGCATTGATTTAACTAAACGGTTCCTGCCGGATATTCCCGATGAAATGGACAATCCCTTTATTTTTAAATTCAATACCGCCAGTATTCCGATTCTTTTTTTTGGTGTCACTGCCGAGCGGTCATATACAGAGCTCTATGAGCTGATTGATAAAAGAGTAGGAGATGCCCTTAGGCAGTTGCCGGGCGTAGGGACAGTGCAACTTTTCGGAGGCCTGGAGCGCCAAATTAATATCTGGTTAGATAGACAGCGACTGGAAGGGTACGGTTTTTCTATATTGGATATCCAGAATACCTTAAGCCAGGAGAATATCGCCCAGCCTTTAGGCACATTAAAAAGCGGATTAACAGATTATCTTCTGCGCCTGCCCGGTGAGTTTGCTTCCCCTGATGAAATTAATACGCTCATTCTGGGTAAGCGGGACGGCAAATTTGTGTATCTCAAGGATGTCGCTAAGGTAGAAGATAGTTTTAAAGAGGTGACCTTAAATGTACGCATTAATGGTAACCGTGGATTAATGATGATGGTCCAGAAGCAGGCCGACACCAATACCGTTGAGGTGGCCAATCTGGTAAAGAAAAAAATCAAAGAGTTGGAGAAAGTATTACCTGCTGATGTTAAGCTATTTGCTATTTTTGATACTTCGCAAGACATAATTGATTCCCTGAATTCCCTTAAATCCTCCGTTTATTTAGGCATTGTCTTAGTCGTGCTTGTAGTCTGGTTTTTCTTAAGGCAGTTTTTACCCAGCCTGATTATTGCCCTGACTATTCCTTTTTCACTCCTGATTGCCTTTATCTATATTTTCTTATCCGGCCGTACCATAAATACCATCAGCCTTTCTTCTTTAGCCATCGCCGCAGGGATGGTGGTGGATAATGCCATTGTCGTAGTAGATAATGTCTACCGTAAACTCGAAAGGGGCAATCGCCCCACAGAGGCAGCGATTTTCGGGACCCAGGAGATGTTTTTGGCTATCGCTGCTTCGACTTACACTACTGTCGTGGTCTTCTTACCTATGCTTTTTATCCCCGGCGTGATTGGTATTTTCTTCGGGGAGCTGGCGGTCATCGTGACAGTCACACTTTTAGGTTCATTATTTACCGCCGCAACTTTTAGCCCCATGCTCTGCTCCCAGTGGATGAAGGTTGCCTATGATCCGGGGAAAAAAGCAAAGTGGTTTGCTAAATTCTATACTTTCTCTGAAAATATGTTTAAATCCTGGGAGGCTTTTTACGCGCGTGCCTTAAGTTTTTGTCTGCAACATAAAAAATTAGTGCTCATCGGGTTTACGGCCGCATTTTTTGCCACAATGTTTTTGTTACCTTTTGTAGGCAATGAGTTTGCCCCTGAAGAAGATACCGCAGATGTGCGTCTGACCATCCAACTATCCTTAGGGACTCGTCTTGAAGAGAGCGATAAAGTAGCTAAAAGGATAGAGCAGATGTTGAAAGCTGATGTTCCGGAAGCAAGATTTTATTATGCCCGTACCGGAACAGTTCCCGGCCAAGGCAGGGGCATGGGGCAGGTCTCCGGAACAAATATTATTACCGCCGGAGTAAAACTAGTGGCCAAGACCGAGAGAAAGCGTTCGGTTTGGGATGTGGCTCAAGTTTTACGTCAGAAGGTAAAACAAATCCCTGGAGTGTTCAAGATTGATATTCAGACTGGTAATCCTATCGGACGTATGATTACCGGTATGGGTGGAAAAGCAGTGCAAATAGAGATCGTCGGACACGATTTTACGGAAACAGATAAAGTAGCCGAAAAAATAAAAGAGATGATGGAGAAAATCCCCGGCGCTGTCGATGTTTCGATTTCCAGAGAGTTACGCCGTCCGGAGCTAAGGATAGAAATCAACAGAGAAAAAGCAGCTAGTTTGGGTCTCAATATGAATCTTATTGCCAG
>Ga0315274_10010506_pt1 | contig 13328 bp, 23 predicted proteins | sample YL17G02_20_MG_FD_203700 | JGI IMG/M metagenome (GOLD analysis project Ga0315274, IMG submission 203700) | Sediment microbial communities from Yellowstone Lake, YNP, Wyoming, USA - YL17G02_20 | ecosystem: Environmental > Aquatic > Freshwater > Lake > Sediment | place: USA: Wyoming | collected...
CTGCTTGATAGCCTACCTTAAGGCTTTGGTCGGTAGTATCAGAATAGAGTGTGCCACCATTTATCGTAGTTGTTACAGTTAAAGCATTAAAAGTCGGGCTTGAAGTAGAAAATACTGATTGGTCTTGACCATCAAGAAAAGCCCATTCGGTAGTGTTAAGAGTATTCGCTCCAATAATGAACGAAGTCCCTGTTATTGCCCCTGCCCCGAGAGTGCCACTTGTTTCATAATTATCAGTTCTACCAGATACACCCGATAGCCAATATTGTGAGTGGTCATCATCTGTAAGACCCGTTAAAACTCCGTGGTCGGTAGCGACATAAGTTCCTGCTGGTAAATTAGAGATATTTCGTAAGTCCTGTGCTTCCTCATAAGGCGTTAGGTCATTTCTTAAAATAACCCTGTAAAGTAGTTTCATCTCCTGAAACGGTAAAGTTCCAAGAGTTAAACTTTCATATTTATTATTCGTCCTTGCATCAGCGATTGTAGTATCTTGTCTTTGACCTATTAACGAAACTATAGGAGTAGAGGTGTCGTTAGTGGCGAATATCCATACCGCCATATATTTATTGGAGTCCATAACGGTTAAAGTATTTCCATTATTATAGTAAAGGTTTCCCCCAGAGGTATAATAATAAACTGTTTGTCCTGCAAGCCATTTAAAATCTGCTGCACCGTCTTTGTATAGGACATTACAGGTCGTCTTTGCTGGTGTAATGGAATGTTCCAAATCCTCATCGTCTATCACGCCTAAAGCAACCGAGAAAGTAGTATCGGCGAAAGTTCCTGCTAAACCACTTTCGTATCTTACACCTACGGTATTATGTAAAAGATGATGAGTATCCCCGTCCATCTTAATTCCGTGGCGTTCCTCACCTAAAAGACCTTTGTCGGTAACTGTGTTATAATAAAGTGTGGCTATTAGGGGTAAGGCAAAGGAAGGAATAGAAGTTGCCTGAGACAAGACCCCAGAAGCATTGTAATAAATCCAATTCATTCCTGTTGCGTCATCTATTGTGATTGAGGCGGTAGTCTTAGAAGTCTTAACTCCATTAATATAAATATCGTGATTGCCTGTGATGGTAAACACTCTCGTAGCATCCACAAAACTTAATGTTGCAGTTCTATCTACAAATCCTGTAGGTTCGGTCATTGCGGTAAAGACGGTAGGAATTATTACGGAATTAAATGTCCCTGTGCCTGTGGTGGTGAGAGCAAAATCCTGAAAGTCGAATATCTTGGTTGTAGAGTTTATGTCTAAAGCATTACCTCCATCTCCTCCATTAAGAGCCTGACTGTAAAATGTAAAGTGAGTATTATTATAACTAAACCAACTTGCATCACTTATTTGAGAAATCCCAAAACTTACCTGAGCTATTCCATCCTCTATACTAAAATATACTCCACTACCTGTTGGTTCAGCTGGAAGATTTTGAATACTCATCCCTACGCCGCCGCCCGATATAAGTGCATTAACGGCTCCATTGGTATCGGTCGCACCAAAAATTCCCTTTCCTGTTGTATCTATTGAGAACGACCCTGTCTTATCGCCTGTGAGACCTGTTTGGGCGGTGGCAAGTGTCCAATAACGCAAGTCTCCAGCTGTAGTATCCAGTCCCACATCATCAAGTTTATTAGTGAAAGGATTGTACTTATATTTACTCATGAATAAGCCACCGTTGTTGCTCTATTATCCCATTCATTGTTGTACAGTTCATCACCATCTGCCCAAGTTATGGAAGTCATATCTCCACTTGCATTATAGGTTATCAATCTCATCTTCCAAACGGAGGTTCCAGTACTTGCACCCTTCCTCTTTGCCCATCCCTCGTAGGTTGTGGTGGCACTGGCAACATCCATAACATGAGAACCTTCACTTGGAATTGGCATTGCTCTCTATCCTCAATACCCACCTTAGTGTATCTGCCATAACTTGCAACTCTTTAGCAGTATCCTTCTTACCTTTCTTCTCCCATTCCAATGCTTGTGCATGGAAGTGGTTAGATTGGTTAATTATCTCAATGGGAGTTCTCATACTCTTTAACAGTGTGACTTTCCTGCGATGGTTAATGAAGGGTGTTAGGATTGCTCTCTTAATTGCTGGAAACATACTAGACCTCCTGTACTATTAGTTCATACTCTATTGCTTCATCTACTGTAGCATTACTAATGGACAATGTATAGATACCCACCAATGGTATCTCTAACTTATTCAAGTTCATTACTCCCTCAATGGCAACTGTGTCGAACTCATGGGTTGGGAGTACTGTGAACCCATACTCATCAGTTATAGAGAAGTCATAGATGTTGGTGGAAGTGGTAGGCTCAATAATGACTTGAAGAAGGAAGCCAATAGAGTACTTTGGTGTATTGATTGACCAACTTCCACTTGAGGTGGTTGCAGTTCCATGGAGTCTTGAGAATAGCACAGTGAACTCCTAAACTGTTAAGTAGATGTATAGTCTACTATCAGCGTGACTTAGAGTAACGATGGGATAGTTCAATGGAATGCCAGCATCACCAAAGAAAATGTTATTGGCAGCAATGTCTAAATCTGAGGAACTCCCCCCTGCTACCTTAAACTTCATACAAGATACATCCGTACCTGTGTCTACACTTGGTTTGCTGGTAATGGTTGCTATTGCATCAGCAGCATTCCCTGCAAATGCTATACATTTCACCCATAACTTCCCAGTGCTAACTGTCTTCGCATCCGTATCTGTACCTCCCACCACATATCCCCATTCTGTTTGTGTCATGTCAGCCATATCATCACCTCGTTAAGTAAACATAAAGTATACTTGTTGTACTATCCATGGTAACAGTAAGATTATTGAATGGTACCCCTCTGTCTCCAAAGTAAATACTATTGGTAGCAACATCCAAGTCCCCTGATGTACCATCTGCCACTTTGAACTTCCCACAACTAACAGCTGCACCTGGGTAAGGGTCGCTAGTTAGGGTTGCAAGTTTATCAATAGCACTTCCAGCAAACGCCAATCTCTTCACCCACAATTTGTCAGCATTTATAGTAGTGGCAGCTGTTCCACCTGTCACACTAAATCCATACTCAGTCTTAGTTACTGTTGCTGCAGGCATACTATCTCCTCCTTAACCTCTCTGTGCTCACATCTTTTGGGTCAGCACCAATTGCTTGCATGCTCTTCTTGTATAACTCTACCTGTGGTGCAAGCTTGAACTCACCCTTCAGCATCTTGTTCACATTCCTGTCAGTAGGTGCCCAACATTCATTCTTGGTGCACATACCATCCCTCAATTTCTCCTTCATGTCCCTTGCCTTCCTATAAATCTCATTCTTCTGTCTGTCAGTGAGCTTGATGTCATTGCCCCTTCTATCCACAATTCTTGTGGTCTGTGACTTCTTTTCCTGCTGACTAACCTCAAAGTCCTGATACTGACGCTGGCTCATTCTGCCTCCGCTGCACTTGAGTTACAGAGGGGGCACCCAGCACTTGAGTCTGGGTCTCTGGCAACTGCAGTACCTCCAGCCAGTGTGGTGATTGCAGAGTTGGTGTCATTCCCCCATCCAGAACCAGGAGTGTTTCTCTTCCTATTGTTCACAAATCCACACTGTTTGCACCTGAAGTATTCACTCTCCAGTCCATCACTGCCTGCCCAAGGCACACTGTCCTTCCCTTTGAAGGTGCCTCCAGCATTTGGGCCTGGGTGTACATCCACAAATCCAATGGGAGGTGCCTTGGTCTCTTCTGTGAATCCCTCTGGAATGGTTTCCTTTGGTATCCCTTTACTCATTGCCTTCTCCTACAGTTAGTAAATTCAAAAATTGAAATTACTAACCTTACTTCCCATGGCTACCCTTTGTGGTGTATGCACTTGACCCACCAATTGACTTATGCTTCCCTGCACCCTTAGTCTGAGTTGCACTGTTGCCAGAAGGTCCCGCACCTTTCTGTTTGTCGAACTTGATGGTGGCTGGAACATCTCCAGCATTAGGTCTACGGTCAAACTCACTGGATGGCTTCCTGATACCATACTCTATCAGTTTGCCCCCATTATTTGTGTCTTGAATTCCATGCTTTATGGTATCTACCATGTTAGTTCCCTTTCACTTTCTGCTTTGGTTCTACCTTCTCTATCTTTACTATATCACAGGAACAATAATTATCTGTACTATTATCACCTTCAGGACGTATCTCCATCCCACATTTTTTACAAATCATTTATTCATCTCCTATCTCTAGTTTATCCATTATCTTCTTCAATCGTCTTAAGCACTTTGTAACATCTGTCTGAAGTGCATTTACCTTTACATCAAGTGCCGCAATAGCTACCTCAGCCTGGTCATCTGCTGTGGATAGGTCTATCTTTTCAGTACTAGGTACATACTTAGCACCATCACATTCTGTACAAGGATTTTCAACTTGTCCCTGTCCCACTACAGCAATCCCTGAACCAGAACATTTCCTACAAATCGTATATAAATTCGCCATAATCCTCCTTAAAGAAGGGGGAGGTAGTAATACCCCTCCCCCCACTAATTATATATTTACCGCCGTGAAACCATTGGCAACATAATTACCAGCACAACTAGAAGTAACAGTACTAGATACTTCATACCCAGTCTGCGTGGTAAAATAATTACCAGCAATCATACATCCGTATGTGCTAGTATCCACAATGCCATTGGCAGCTACACCAAAGAAGTAGTTATTCGCTATGATAGTACCAGCAGTCAGTCCACCAGAAATAGAGATGAACGCTGTAGTTGCACCATAGAAAATATTATCTTCTATCCTGTTGTCTGTATGAGTCCCAGTACCTGAGATATTCAGACAACAAGTAGGTGTACCCGATGAATTATAGCTGAATGAACAATGCTGTATCGTAGTACCAGCAAACATTTCATCCGCCAAGAAACCACCGAGAGCATTAGCATTTACAGAAAAGTTGCAGTTATAGAAACCACAACCCCTAACCTTACCAACCTCTACTGCATAATTACTTGCACCGCCACCAAGGAACTTGAAGTTATACCACCTAGTTCCAAACATACCAGGTTCACCAGAACCTGTATTTGTAGCAGTATGCAAAGCCACAGTATTGGTGGTAGAAGAACCAATCTGAACCTGACCATCACCATTAGCCTCAGAGTTATCTCCAACACCAATTATGTCGCAGTGATGCGGGTCACAACCATTGGTAGAATAGTCAATACCATCATAGTACACACCAGTACCAGCTATATAGATTCTGTTACGACAAGTCTTGTACCTGTAAGGACTAGAAGCCGAACCCCAGTTAGCCTTCCTAACATCCTCAGATAACTGTATTGCCTTGTTAATCTGAGCAACTGGATGGTCTGGGTCAGTCCCAGTGTTACTGTTACTTCCAGAAACATTGTTTACATAGTACGTCTTTCCACTAAACAACTCAGGTGCTGGACCGTAACCATCTACTCCACCTAAATTCGGAGTGGCAAGTATACCATGTGGATAATGTGTTAAACCCATAAATCCTCCTTTTTTGGAATACCCCCTCCAGAACTCGATGGAACTGGAGGGGCTACTTACAGGACTCTCACCTGTACTTACCCATTACTATTCCTTAACTAACTTTCGCGCCGTACACCCATCTCCAGTCCGACCATCCAAAACTGAACCTATCATACGCTGCATACTTCGCAATTAGCGTATCAAAGGACTTGTCTTGGAAGAACTCCAGCGGAATTCTATCAAACCACTGCAAGAACATCTTCGCCATCGCACTGTCTATGACAAAGTAGTTATTAGTGTCAGTGAGGTAGTCCCACACTGCCAGTTTGTACTTGCCGAAATGGAAGTTGGCATTATTTTCTGCACTGTCCACCTTCCCCTTACTTGAGATTATCTCCCAAGCTGTTTCCTCAAGATTCCTGGGCACCAGAATGAGGTCTGGCTGAACAGAAATCAAGTTCCCTCTATCATCCTTCAGTCCTGCCATTGCAATTCTTGTTGCCTCAATAGCTGATGGGCTGAGTGCTGATGTGCCAGTGTTTGACTGGGTGTCAGAACTGGCTGTACTGGTATGAGAACTGTTACACAGGGATAGAGCTTCTGAATTGCTCAGGATGGTTGTGCCATCAATAGAGATGGTACCTGACCCTGTGAATGCACTGTTAAAAGGAAGTGCACTGTAGTACTCATGTGTCCTTACTGCTGCCAGAGCTAATCCTTTAGGCTTGCGTGAGATAATATTGTAGAGGTCATCATCAAACAATTTACGTTCAACTTTGAACCCCTTAGCAAATTCCTGGTGGGTATAGGTGACATCGTAGCCCTGGTACACCTCATCATATTGGATTGTACCAGTGAAGGGTGACATATTGGAGAACGCTCCAACTGAACTATCCTTCTCATAGCTCATCTCACTGCTTTGAACATTGTAAATCAAAGGCCTCATCTCAGGTATTTGATTGTACTGTTCTGTAAAGATTTTGCGTAGACCTGGAGTGAGAAGGTCTGCAAAATTTTCGCTAATCGCTGGCATAACTTACTCCTTACCTACTTTATGTTATTACTCTATCACAAGCCGTTCCCCCAGTTGCATGTAAGTGCTCAGGGAACCACACATCACCATAGAACTTAGGGTCCTCACCTTTGTAGTTATTCCCAGAGTGCTGGGCAGTAACCAATGGCTCTAATGGTCTCAATGAGCTAGTTATGTAATTTTCAATTAGCATCATTGCACCAGTCCCAGTCCCTGAATACCCCTGCAACTGCATACTTATCTGCCCTGTAGCTTCAGAGAGGTCAAATCCATATCCTGCCGTATCAGCACCATAAGGTGCAGGCATGACTATGAATGTATCACTGGTTGTACTGGCTGCCATATTTGCAGCAAAACTGGTTGCTGCAGTAATACTTGCTGTACCACTAATAGCACCAACCTGGAATAGGTTACCAAACCCACCCGTGCTGGAACCAGTGTCAGTGATGTACGCCCATGACCTATAATGGTTAGTCACCATTGTAGCTGTTAGTAACACACCTGTAGCACTTGCTACAGTATTTTCATTATCATCATCTGCATGCTCAGAGTACTTCCCAAGCCATATTGCCCCTGGGTTGATTATGCACTTTCCATAGAAATCAACACCGGTTGCAATGACCCCCAAGCAATTAGCTGCTGAAAGGTCTTCCTGTAGTACTCCAATTATATTACTCAATACATTGGAGTCAGCCACAATCATGCAACCATCATTATTGCCAGTAGATACTGGTCCCGCACACATGACAGTTCCCTTCAAAAGTGCACCAGAGTTATAAACCCTGATATCCCTGATTATTGGTTCCGCTCCGTTTATATCGTAATGCCATCTCATTCCTTCTGCTGCCATTGTCTTATCTCCTTAAGATTTTCTCCCTGTGATTACCTGTTTCATGGTGACATCACCATTCACAAGTTCTCTGTACTTATTCTTTGTGAAGGGTGCATACGGATGCATGTTTAAGTCCCTTCCAGTCTCATACTGAAATGGTAGACCACACTTCCTACACCTATACCTAAGTCTAAAGGGACCCAGATTCTCAATGTAGCGAATTGCTCGACTTCCACAAGTGGGACAACTTAGGTTGCCCCTATATGCTCCCTCATTCATGCCTCTCTGGAATATTCCCATTAGGCTCTCCTTTTGACTGGACCACTGTACTTCTTATAGTAATCCTGTCCTACCACTCTAACACGAGCTTCAGGATTCCGACTCGCATTAGCACCATACTCCTCCTCCGTGAGTCCCATCTTCCTCGCCACCATCTTCTCATCATTGGTGAGATTGACAGCTTTTGCTGGTTGTGCGCTGGCACCTGCACTGGCAGCTGGCGCCAACACAGACGCAGCTTCAACATTTGCTGCCCTGGCTGCCTCCTGTTTGACTCCTTCTGCCTTTGCCTTCTTGGTGCCTTCCACAATGCCAAGCCTACGCTCAGCTATCTCAAGTGCAATTTCTGCACCATCAGCCAAATATTGCAAGTGTGGTTTCTCTTCATATACCTCTCCCAGTGCCTTGTAGATTGGAGTGTCCTTTGCTAACTTCTGTGCCTCCTCTACTTTACCTCCCATTGCCAACTCATCAATGGCTAGCACCTCTGGGTACTTCTCCCACACCTTTTTGTTACTATCACTCTTAATCCTGTTGTACTCTTGTTGCTGTTGCTGACTGGTCTGGGTCTGACTCATCTGCTGTTGTAATTGTTTAGCAACTCTCTTACCAGCCCTATCCTCAACTAATTTGATTGCCTCAAATGTACGACCTTCCTCAATGAGAGCTTTGACTTGGTCATCCGTAACCTCATCACCAGTATCCACTGCTGCAGGTTGGGATTGAGGAGAAGCCTTCTGGTTCAGCTTTTCAATTCTCCTGGCAAGTTTTCGCTGGTTAGCTAGTTTCTCAGCTTCCGTCTCTTCAACGGCGGGCGTGCTTTCAACGGCTTTCGGCTGTGCGTCTACAACGGGAGGCGCCGAGGAAACGGGGGGCGTGTCAACCGAAGCTTTCAAAGCGTCTTTATCAGATAAAGGCTGTTCTGCTTTCAACGGCTGTGCTGACGAAACCGCTGGCTGTGCTGCAACTTTTGGCTGTTCCTTAACTACCGTATTCTCATTACTGACTGGTGCTTCCATTTTCTTTCCCTTTCTCCATTTCCCTTACCATCTGTTGTGGTAAAGTGAGACAGATTTTATAAGCCCTGACCAGGCCCGATGCCTGATGGGACTCCTTGTATTCCCCCTTGTCCAGGCATGTTAGTACCTGGTCCTGCGCCCGCTGGGCCTCCTGGTTGAGTCTGTGCTCCAGCATTCTCCACACTTCCGACCCCAGGAGTTCCCTGAGCTGGTCCAACTGTGCCACCTTGACCTCCTTCAGCTCCTGTCATCTCCACCGTCTCTGGGACAACAGATGCTTGTTGTTGCATTGCCTGAAGCAATTGCATCTTTGTTTCTTGAATGTGGGCATCCAGCTTCTGCAGGGCTTCAGGTGTCATACTCATTCCTTGGGGTGACTCCCTAAAGTACATATGCCCAAGTACATGTTCCATAACATTGTCCATTGGGCTAACCTTAACTTGTCTGTTCTGTAGCAGAAGCATGTTCTCTTCATTCACACCTTTTGCAATGTCCAAGGGGAGCTTAGGCTTAGGACCAATGTACCTTTCCACTTCCACCTTTCCTGCAGCCCTCAATGCATCAGCACTAACCTGCCAGATGTAGGCTGGATTGCTCTGGGTAAGTGGGTTCTGCATGAATGCCTCATATATCATGGCTGCAATCTGCATTTCCATCTGCTTGCTACCACCAGTAGCCTCCAGTGTGGTGTAGTTATCATAGTTGCCAGCAATATCTTCTGGTGACAGACCTTCTGGAAAGATTGGGTCCCCAGTATCCCCAAGTATCCTCTCTTCCATCCCCGCTGGTGCATTCTGTTGCCAGTTCTGGAGGATGTGAGTCAGGACTTTGGATAGGGGTTGCTGTGTGCCCTTTGCCAGCACTTGGAACCTTTGCTCTCCCTGTTGGATTAGTGCAAGAGTACCTCCCTTAGTTGCCTTAGTCCTATTTTGCATTGACTCTTGTCCTGCCTGGTACGCACCAGCACTCGTAACCTTCTCTACTAGTTCCAGTAACATTTTCTCTTCTTGGAAACTGACAAGGGTATTGTTTGGCATAGTCAGGTACTTTGCATCATCAATGTCATCCACTGGTATCCACAGACCAGGCCTGATTTGTATGTCTTCTGGAGTAAACCCAGAGGCTGCTCGGTACAAACCGATTGGAATGATACTCATAGTTCCAGCATCTAGCCTCTGGTTATGAATAGTATTTATTTCTTCCTCAATCTCACAGGCAATGTCCACAGGGGTACTCCCCAGCATTCTGTTTGGTCTCCTCACTAACTGCCCAATCACAAATGGTCTCTTACAAATTCTGCTAACATTGACAAGGGGCATAGCACCCAGGAAAGTCTTAGTCTTGGACTCTATCCAAATGATAACCTCAATGAACCCCATGTTTGGAATATTCCATTTGCCGTACCACTCAACTTGCTCAAGAGGGGTGTTCTCTTTCTTAAGGTCTACCTGCCTTGACCCCTCTGCATCCATCTTTGCTTTCTCAGTACCAGCAATCAAGGGTTTCTCTACCTGTTCATCAATCTTACTGACATTGATGAAGTAACCACTCTCCTCCTTTAACTTGAGGTCTGAAAGGTAGGGTCTAGTTCTGTGCCAAATGTGCCTTAGTTTGTCCTCATCCCCACCTGGAATTCCCCAGAATGGGAACCCTACATCCTCCAGTGGTACTAACTCACAAGTACACTTCTCAAACTTCTTATAGTCATAGATAATGTCATAGTCAACTTCATTAACTTTCTTACTCACCCTGCGTCCCATCATATTGAGGAGTACATTCTTAATTCTCTTAATAACAGTGTCAGTCTTAGGTATCTTACGCTGAACCCACTTCCACTCCGCCTCCCACCTTACCTTAGTGACATTGCTCCCTTCATTCACCAATGAGCGGACAAAGTCATCCACAAAGGTTGCAAACTTCATCGAGCGCAGTGCCCACCTCATAAACTTCCCTACATTCTCCGCTGTCTGCACATCTGACTTCTCTTGTGGAATCCAGTAGGTAAGTTCATCATTGTAGACTGCAGGGAACAGTTTGGCATGCAGCAATTCTGATACCATTGCTGTCACTCTCGTTTTGACATTGGCACAATTCACAAAAGGGTCACTCTTTGGTGTCTTCTTCCCCTCAATGGCATCCAACACCTTAACCCTTCTCTCCATGTACTCCTTGCGAGCTGCCTCATCAAGCTTGACATCATCAATAACCCTTGCAACCATGTCATCCTGCAGGGAGGTGGGGAGGTCAAGCATCATCTCTTTGACTTTGCTGAGTTCCTCCCCCAACTTCTTGTCTACCTCTTTCTGACTAATTTCTTTTGGCATGCCTTTTGCCCTTCTTCACTTTCTTTGGTAGTCTCTTACCTTTAGGTGTGTGCTTCTCCCATTTCCTTGCCATTGCTTTGTCGTTAGCCCACATCCATTTGCGCTGAGTTTCACTCTTAAAAGGTGCCATTACTTTGCTCTCTTCCTGAACTTTGCCTTTGCAGTCTTCCAGTATGCAGCACCAGCAATCCTCTTACCTTTAGCCCCACCTCCAGCTTTCTTCTCAATAGATGCAAAGGTGGAAGGTTTCATAATGGCACCAGTTGGCTGACTCTTCCTCCAACTCCTCAATAACTTACTAGTTACATGTGCCTTAGACTTCCTTTTCATTATGCCATCCCCATCGCATTCCCCGCACTCATCATAGCTTTAGTCTTTGGACCTGCCTTCACCCCTTTAGCAACCTTCCCTGCATACTTAGTGAACTTCCTACCTTTTGCTCTCATTCTCATTGCCTTACTATCTTTCTTACTTACCTTACCCTTACCTTTATGCTCACCCTTTGGCATAACCCCCTCCATTTGCCTTAACTTTAAGATATGACAAAGAACTCCTTTAGGATTGCCATCAAATCAAACTTGCCCTGTATCTGCATACTCTTCCTTATACACTCAACTAACCTGAATAGAACTGCCCCACCAAACACTAACCAAGCATTCATCACTGACCTCCTTAGTTATAACCTCTGACTTGTGAATCAAAACACAAAGACAATTCATACAATTTAACACCTTTAACATCTTCTTTTCTTATCCAAATAGTTTCACCACTACTCAACATGAACCCATAGCATCCTATCATAATACACTCCTTTTAGTAAATTCAAAAATTGAAATTACCAATTCACTAGTACCCTGTATAGACATTTGCCGTTGCTCTCTTCCTCACCCACACATGTGCAGGTCTTATCCTCTCATAAGTCCTGGGGTTATAACAAATAGTGACCCCATACCGCAGGGCATCAAGTATGTGCTCCATGAACCCATCCTTAATTGGCTCATCAGTATCCTCATTTCTAAGGTACTCTCCCATGAATCCACTGATGAGTAGCTGACATGGAGTATTTATCTTAAGTCTGGATTTCCCATCTGGTCTCAGCAAAAGTAGGTTGCGTATCATGTTAATGCCATCCCTGACTAACATGTTCTTGGACTGTATCCTAATGTCCATACCTCTCAAGATGTCAGCACTCGTTCTCTCTGACTTATCACTTCTTGCTCTGACTGCTGGGTCCCCCGCATCCTTGAAGTTCCAACCAGGGAACATCTTCTTACTCAGGTCAATAACATCCTGTGCAAATCTATTTATAACTATCTCATTCCCCATCAGTTCCGCAAGGATAAGTAGATTATCCTGACTATCTATCTGAAACCAGACACACGCGGGGTGGTGATAACCGAAGTCCCACCCTCTCCAAATGGTCTCATAAGGTATAGGTACCAAGTCAGTAACATGAACTACACGCTGAAACTCAGGATACACACGCCTACCTGTAGCCTTCGTGAAATCCAGTTCCATTTCCTGGTTCCAGATATCAATGAGGTACCCTTTCCTCATCTCCTCTGCCCAGCTCTCCGACTTATCTGGGTCAGCACTGTAATGAAGGTATGCTACCGTGAACCCATTACGGTTGGTCTCTGTCTTCAGTCCCTTTGCAACCTCTTTCATTTCTTCCTTTGCTGATTTGCATTGCTAACTCTGACTCACAAAAATCAAGGTGTGCCATGAATGCATCAAAATTACATTCCTGGTACCTTCCACAATACCCACACCACCACACCTGTTTCTCATTCATGTTCACTCCTGCTTATCATACACTAACTTATAGAACATGTTCCTCTTCCCATTCGGTGTACTTACTCCTGCAAACTTCGGCAAAGTCAAGAATACATTCCCCACTTTCACCCTCTGTTTGTAACCATCCAGTGTAGGTTTAATGGAGGCAAATGCTTGCTCTGCATGTTCCATGAACGCCATCTCATCAAAGAAAATACTACTTGCAGTATACTGCCTAACAGCATCGCTGTCCTGGCTGACACCATGCATTGTGCTCACACGGTTGGGGAACACAAGGGTACTTGGACTAATAGTCTTTTTGTATTTGAGCTGAACTGATTTGGGTAGGTGGTCATAGATAAAGAAACACCTACTGAGAAGTGAAAGGGAAGTGCTGAACCCAGCGTCATCCTCTTTCTTGCTGATGAAGAATATGTACTGACCTTGCTGAGTCATGGCAAGCCAGAGGTTGAGTGCACAGAACAACCATGTTACCATCATCTGTCTACTCTTCACTACTAACAGTGAATGGGACTCTAACCACATTCCTATCAGTTCTCTGGTGTACGCTCTGTCAGGAATGTTCTTGAT
>Ga0315274_10010507_pt1 | contig 13327 bp, 9 predicted proteins | sample YL17G02_20_MG_FD_203700 | JGI IMG/M metagenome (GOLD analysis project Ga0315274, IMG submission 203700) | Sediment microbial communities from Yellowstone Lake, YNP, Wyoming, USA - YL17G02_20 | ecosystem: Environmental > Aquatic > Freshwater > Lake > Sediment | place: USA: Wyoming | collected...
GAACGATGACGGCTACAAATCCGCAGGGTTTGTCCCCCTCATCAAAGAACTTTCAAAAGAATTCTCAGTAACCGCTGTTGTCCCTGACCGAGGACGAAGCTGGATAGGCAAAGCAATCACGACAAAAAAACAACTACGACTCAAAAAAATTAACTACCAAGGGGTTGACATGTTCCTTCTTAACGGAACCCCTGCTGATTGTGTACAAATCGGGTTATATGATATTGTTGACACACGCCCAAAAATGGTGATTTCAGGAATAAATATTGGACTAAATATCGGTCAAGCGCGGACGCTTAGCTCAGGAACGATAGGGGCAGCAATAGAAGGATCTCTTGACGGGGTAAGAGCAATCGCCTCATCACTTTCTATCCCTCTCAATATAAGAGATAATTTAACCGATTTTTATCATCCAAAAAGCTATCCTCTCTTTGAAAACGCGGCGAAGATAACAACAAAAATTGCCACCATTGTCATTAACAAGGCTTTTAATGACGTGGATCTCTTTTCCCTCAATATCCCGTTTCATGCTACCATTGATACACCACTAGAAATTACCACACTTTTCAAAACACGATACGGCAGACTTTTCCACAAAAAAGGAACCAAATTCATCCATCGGACACCACCCGTGGAATTCAAAAAAATGATCGAAGGCTCTGATCTTAAAGCACTAAATGAAAACAAGATCTCACTCACGCCAATGAATATCTCATTTGCGGCACATCATTCATTAAAAACCGTGGAACAGGTCTTTAAACAAGAATGGTAAAGATATCTGTTTTTTATGCCACAAAAAAGAACGCAATCGCGATAATAGAATAGACACTTATCAACTGTGCTCCTTCCAACCAATTACATCTTCCATCAGCAGAAAGATAGTTTACAATCAACACAGCAAGCATGACTGCAAGGATCTCAAACGGACTAAAAACAAGTGAAAACCCAAAATTAAAAACTGAACTGATTAGCATAAGTATAGGGACGACGAATAACGCAATCTGTATTGCACTACTCAGACCAATCTCGATAGAGACATCAAGCTTGTTTTTAACAGAAAAATGAACTGCAGTGGATATCTCTGCTATATTCGTAATAACCGCAATCACCACGAGTCCAATAAATATCTGTGAGATACCAATAGCATGGGCAGCATGCTCTATGGTTCCAACAAGAAGTTGAGATTCAACAGAAACAACAACAATGGTAATGAATAGAATCAATGCAGCTAGCCTTCTGTTCATCGTCGGTTTTTCAAGGGTCGCTTTTATCTCATCACTTGCGTCAAAAAGATCTTTATGTGTACGTAATGAAAAGAAAAGACCCGCAAGATAAATCAACGCCATTACAACAGCAACTGCACTGCTTAGAGTCTGGATATGCGGACCAGCCGGTGTAAGGACATTATAGACACTTGGAATCGCTAAGCCTGCAACTACAATAATAAGCATGGTTGAAGAAACCGCAATGGTCTCATTATTGAACCGCTGGTTTTTAAACCGCAATCCACCGGTAAAAATACTTAGCCCAACGAGGAGTAGAATATTTCCAATAATACTTCCGATAAGAGATGCCTGTACGACCTGTATCAAACCAGCCCTTAGCGCTAAGATTGCAATAATTAATTCAATTGCATTTCCAAATGTTGCCGAAAAAAGACCACTGACCGTTGGATTTGTCTGCAATGAAATTTCCTTTGTTGAATATCCCATAATCCGGGCAAGGGGAACAATTGCGAGAACCGATGTAAGAAAGATGAGTGATTCTTCTTTTGTGAAAAGATATAGTAAAAGACTGATAGGAATGAACACTAAAAGTAAATAGAATACCTTTCCGATTCTAAGTTTTTGGATAATGGTTTGTTTTATGGGGGGTGAGTAGAAACCTTTTGCCAATTTTTTACGTCCTACAATAAAAGGAATCATGCAAGACGATATCACAGCAATGTATCTAAAATGTTTCGAAAGTGAAAAGTTAATGTATCTCCGTGAGATGTTGAAAACTGATGAATTACGATGTTATCCTGGTGCGATACGGCGAGCTTTCGCTTAAAAGCACCTATGTGCGGAAGTATTTCGAATCAATTCTTGTGAGAAATATAAAAAAAGCGCTTGCACAGGAGAGCATTCCACACAGTATCACAAAGGAACGAGGGAGAATCTATCTTTCCACAACGGAAATCTCCAAGAGCATTATGGTATTATCAAGAATTTTTGGTATCGTCTCATTCAGCCCTGCAGTTCAAACAACGTCTGATATGGAGGACATGTCGATGTTAGCGTTACAACTTACTAAAACCATTCTGACCGAGGAAAAAAGTTTTGCGATTCGGGCAACAAGAGTTGGAACGCACACGTTCTCTAGTCAGCAGGTGGCAGTACATATCGGTAATGATATCGTCAAAGCAACCCATGCAGGTGTAGATTTAACCAATCCTGACATCGAACTTTTTATTGAAATCCGAGATAAGAAATCATTTCTTTTCACAGAAAAACTCAGTGGCGTTGGTGGACTTCCGTTGGGCACACAAGGAAAAATTCTTGCGCGGATTTCACACCCTGCGTCCTTGCTTGCCGCATGGTACCTTCTGCACCGAGGATGTACCCTGCTGATAGCCACAACAAAACAATTACCTAATGAGACTATCCATTCTTTTCTTTCACACTGGTACGCCCCATCAGATATCATTGCCATTGATCCAACTGCACGAAACTACACGAAAAACCTTTCCTTTATCGCTTTGAAATATGATTGTGATGCAATAGTCACGGGTCATACCCTTGAAAACCCATGTTATACGTTGTCAGAAATCGCATTGCTGAAAAAACACAGTAATCTCCCAATCCTCACACCGCTCATCGCTTTAGAGGAGAAAGAAATTGAGAATCTCTGTCAAATGCGAGGAATACCAGCATGAATATCGTAGTGATCGGAGCAGGTGCAATAGGATCTCTTTTTGGTGCGCTTCTCTCGAAAAAGAACACCGTGGTTCTTGTGGGGAGAACACCTCATATCAATGCGATACAACACCGGGGTTTGAACATCACCGGGAAAAACCAACTGCATGTGACACTCACCGCATTCGATTCAACGAAGAATGTGACCACTACCCCAGATCTTATCCTTCTAACCGTCAAATCCTATGATACAGCGACGGCGATCAAACACACTGTTCCCCTCCTCGGTTCAGAGACCGTAGTATTATCTCTTCAAAACGGATTAGATAATATCGAAAATATAGAGCAGGTTATTGAGAAAAACCGAATTCTTGCAGGTGTTACCACGCATGGCGCTATATTCTCAAACCCAGGTGAAATTGTTCATACCGGGAAAGGAACAACCATTCTCGGGGAATTGAATGGCACACGGTCACAGCGTCTTGAGAGTATTGTCCATGTCTTCAATGAAGCAGGAATTGAGACATCCATAAGTACTGATATTAAAAAGGAAATCTGGGCGAAAGCAATCATTAATTCAAGCATCAATCCGTTAACCACATTCTTGCAGTGTCGAAATGGATATCTCTTGGAAAATCCTTTGTTAGAATATTTCGTAGAAGCCGTCTGTACGGAATCTACCAATGTCGCCAGAGCGGAGGGAATAGGACTCCTTACGGTCGATATGATCAAACGAACAAAAAAGGTGATTACCAAAACCGCAGAGAACTACTCCTCGATGTTACAGAGCAGTCAACAAGGAAAGATAACGGAGATAGAGTCAATTAACGGAAAACTTGTGTTTCTTGGAAAAAAGCATGGGATTCCAACACCGCTCAACAAAATTCTCTGTACGCTTGTCACCTCGTCTTCTCACACATAACCGAGTGTTTCTCTCTGAATTGACCATGACGAATATATGATACTTCGAAGGTAGTCATAACGTATAAAAACGATTACCATATAGTAGAGCAAAGGTGATTGTCAATAAATTCATTTCTCAATCCAGTGACCGGTCTTCCTTTCCTCAAACATTTTCTCTTTGACTCAGAACGACTGTATCGTATAAAGCCCAAACAATTGGAAAAATACCGAGATAAAGCGCTGAGAAGAGTCATGAAATACGCATATACCGTGCCCCTCTACCATGACAAATATAAGAAAGCCGGATTACACCCTGAAGACATTAAAGGAATGAGAGATATCACAAAATTACCATTTATTACCAAGAAAGACTTAGTCGATAACTACCCGAATGGCATCATCCCACCCCACTATGACATCAAGAAAGCATATGTTGTAAGTACGAGTGGTTCAACAGGGAAACCTGTCTCTTCTTTTTTAGATTTCTCGGTGTACAGCGAAGGAGTTGGAGCCTCCCTTCGTATCATGAAAGCTTATGATCTCAATTGGAGGAAAACCCGATACGTGAATATCGGGACGTTCGTCCCAGGTAAAGCAGATGAAGTCGCACGTCAAGCATTTTTTTCTCAAGCGAAATTTGCCTACTCATCAAGCAATTACATCGGCATTAACGCGTTCGAACCGATTAAAGAGATTATGAAAAAATTAGATGAAATCAAACCCGATGCGATCCTCTCCTACCCAGTTACCTATCAAAATTTAGCGTACCTAAAAATGAAAGGGTATGGAAAGAATGTACATCCGAAAGTCCTCCTGGTAGGTGGGTACCTTCTCGACGAGTACACGAGAAACTATGTCGAAGAAGCTTTTGGGTGCAAAATGTGTAACGGTTATGGTGCAGCAGAAACATCCTCTGAAGCATCTATAGCGTTTGAATGCGTCAACAAAACATGGCATATTAACACTGACTTTTACCACGTCGAAACCATCGATGAAAACCTGCAGCTTGTCGGGAACGGAGAAATTGGACATATCGTTGTGACCAGGTTATTTGGGAAAGCGACACCAATTATCCGGTACACAGGTCTTGATGATTGGGTAACGTTGACCGAGGAGTACGATTGTGAGTGTGGGTTAACGACACCCACTTTCAGAGAGGGTGTTGAAGGGAGGAGGAGTTCGAGCATCATACTGCCTGATGGACGAATTTACCCAGCAGCCACCTTCGCGAACCTGTCAGATGTCTTTAACAAAATGAAGACCAGAAAAGTAAAACAGTTTCAGATTGTACAGAAGAAAGTGGATGAGTTTGACATCCTGATAATCATCGATGAGGGTCTGAGAAATGCTGATCCACCAGTCGATGAATTATTCAAGAGAGTCAAAGACGTCTATCAAGAAAAAGTAGGACAAGATGTAAAAATTAATGTAAAAGAGGTAAACGATATTGAGTCTCCTCCAAATAAACCAGCATCGCAGGTGATCTCCCTGATCACTCAGAAAGAGCGGGAGCGCATTATTGAAAATTCAAAATAATAAGACTCAATTACGATACCATTTCATTATCTACAAATACTCCTTCCACCCTCTTGATGGTTTGAAATTGAAATATCGATTGTTTTTTTCCTTAAAAAGGCCTTCAAATTCTTTGGCGTTTGTAATTAGGTCGATATCATGCTCCGTATATTCAGAAATCTTATACCTATCTAGACTAGGTAGATTACTGAATTGTGGTATTTTGTGATACTCAAAACCCATCAAGGTAGTCCCTGTGATATCTACTAAAAACGGGTCAAATCCACCGATGAGCACTCCACATGGTTTCGGTGTTGGATATATCGGACCTTCTTGTTCTCCTCCGATAATGCCATCGATAATGGAGAAATAGTGTCTCTTTCGTACATTCTGAAGGTGGCCGGTGGTATCTGCGTAGAATAAAATCCGGTTTAAATCAATGATAACTCGCCATATCGTATCATTGAAATGCCAGTTCCCCGGGCTTATTTTGTTATCTACATCGCTAATAAAATTTTTATTGATGGCTTGGAGGAGTTTCGCTGTAGCCTTCACAAGTTTATCTAAAAGAACGTTATGGTGTGATAAAAAATAATCCGAGCCGAATCGCAGAAGCCGGAGCTGGAGTTGTAATTTCAAAGAGAGATCATCAGGGATTTCATCTCCACCTTTTTTTGGGGAACCAAGCTGGAAGTGCGGTAAATAATTTTTATCTCCACTGATGCCAACCATGTTCTTTAAATTTAATGTGACCCCCGCTTTTTTATGGACCTTCAGTTTTGGAACCGAAATGATGACGTCAGCATGCAGAATTGTATTTGGAATGAGGTATTCATGACGATTACCTTGGTGATGCTGAATGGTTTCCTTCCTGTTATAGTCGGTTCCTTGAAACTTCCTTGGTTCCTGAATCGAACTGAGTTGGCTCAGCTGCCCTAAATCAATGATAGTGTACCCTTCAGGATCACCATTTAGTACTATCTTTGAATCACATTCAGTGAACTGGTACTCGTTCAACGGGTACATCATCTTTCTGAGGTCATAAATGCTGATTTCAACACCGCGTTTCTTTTTGTAAAATTCGCTAATCGAGGGTAATTTCGTACTCTCGAGCAAATGGTTAAAATCACAATGCCCCAGAGGGGTATCAGCGATGATAAGACGTCCTGTTCCATTCAGCGCGATACTACAGTAGTCTACGACTGCTCGTATGACCGATGGATGCGTAATGATGCTGTAGAGATCCGCCCCCTTAACATGAGCATCAAGCACGAGATTCGGTTTGATGACCACCGTGTTTCCAGGATGTATCAACTCTTTAAATGGATTCCACTGTGCAGTCCCATACTGTTCTGCATCTAACCCGAGGTGGTAAAGAAGGTCTCGGACAGTTTTATATACGGTATTCGTTTTATCGATTTCATCGAACGGGTATTCAAGATATTTTTCTGGCGGGTGAAACGGGGGGGTATTTGGATAGCTTTTCTTTTCAGCTTGGAGAACCACAACTCTTTTTTCATCCATTTTTCGGCATCCTGTCTCCAACGAGGAGAAGATTCCAACAATGATAACAAACTGTCTTTATTTCCTTTTCTTGATTCGTATTTAACTTAGGGAGCCATTGTGTCAAAGACACTCCCCTTTTTCTGCTGGAGGAATAATTTTAATCCCGCGTAAAAAACACGGAAGTTTCTGTATACAAATATCTGACGGAAGAGCTGAGATATAATGTACCGAGGGCTGAAATAAAATCGCTGATACGCCTCGGTGATTTTATTTCGAAACACCTCAAGGGACATATTACCTAATCCTTCACGGGTGTTATTCATAAGGAACAAATCACTTTCTTTGACGATTCCCTCCCGAAATGCATCGTCCCAGAGCGAGCTTCCCTTTAAGTAACTATAGGGAAAGAAAAACGCGAAATCTAAATTAAGCTCTTTAGCAAAGGTAATGGAATCATCCATATGCTTCTCTGTTTCAATAGGAGCACCCATGATGAAATTCCCTATTGTGAGAAACCCTGCTTTTTTACTGAGTTTCACTGCTTGACTGATTTGATCTAAAGTGATTTTTTTATCATAGTAATCAAGGATCTCCTGATTCCCAGATTCAATGCCAAATTCGATTGATTTCACCCCGGCTTTCCTCATTTTTTTAAAGAGTTGTTCATCCGCATCCGTGACTCTGACACCAGCAATCCAGATTTCAAGAGATAGTTTCTTTTCAATGAGGAAATCCATGATTTTCTCCGCGTGTTTCTTATTTGAAAGGAAATTATCATCGACAATAAAAACCGAGTCATATTCCTTTGCTATCTCCTCCAGTTCCTGTATTACATTATCTGCGGATCGAGAGCGATATTTCTTAAAAATGGATTTACTCACACAGAAACGGCAGTGGAATGGGCATCCGCGCGTCGTTACCATTGATGTAATTTTTCCTTTTGCAAAAAATGTAACACCGGCGATCTGACGTTTTCCGTACGAATATCTCGAGACGAGATGACGGGAGGGAAATTCAATTTCATTCAGATTTTCAATTTCATATCCGGGGAGACCCGCTTTGATTTCTTTGATATCTCTGTAAAAGATCCCATGGACGTCTGCGAGCGCCTTTTTTTCCTCAAAGACATCAAGAATTTCATTAATGGTATGTTCTCCATCACCTGCTACAGAGATATCCGCATTAATTTCATGTAATGCGTGCTTTCCTTGAATGGTACAATGGGGCCCCCCGATAATAACAGGAGTATCAGGAGCGACCCGTTTGATAAAATCCACGAGTTTTACCGCAGAGGACGCAATCTGACTTGTAATCGTAATACCCACAATATCGACTGATTCCAGATAATCCCTGAGTTTCTCTTCTGAAAAAGGCTCAGCGATAAAATCAACGACACGTACGTGATACCCTCGTTTCTCCAGTTGCCTGGCGATATACAGGAGTCCTAATGGTGGAAGGTAAGCCTCCATAGAGAATTCTTTTCGGATTAAAGAGTAATCCATAGGAGGATTCAATAATAGAACTGAATGGTTCGCCATCTACCGAATATCTGATGAGTTTGTACATAAATGTTTCTGTGAAAAAAAATAATGATTTATAGTAAAACAAAAAGCGGAGTATTTCCAAGTTTTTCACTAACACCTAACCATATTTTTGAGAATAGCTTTAAATGGGGTATAAATTTATCCAGAAATTTAAAAAAATGGATAGAACTGTTCAGAATGAAAAATCACCAATACCTTTAAATAAACTGTAAACTATATTATTAATAATAATATTTAAAGAAACCCGTTTTCATTGGGGAGTCATGTACTATGTACGTCAAACGGAAACAGAGAATAATCATAGGGGTCTCGCTACTTGTTATCGCCGTGCTACTTGTAGGAAGTGCATATGTATATATTGAATATTATACAACAAAGAAAGAGACACCACCTCAACAAGTTCAAAGCACCATTATAGATGATCGTATCAGTCCACTAGAGAACCAAGGTCTTGTGCTTGAAGTATTACGAATCCGCGATAGAGAACTCCTTAATAAATTGCTAATCCGGGGTAAATCTTGGGAAACGCTACCTCAATTTTATTACAAAACAAATATGGACGGATTAGAGTATGTAAGCAAAGACGTTCAGCAACAATTTCAGCAAGCCGAAATCTTGTTTAATACATGGGATACAATGTTTCAGGAAAATAAAATCATGAAAGACGTGGAAGAAGAACAAGAAACCTCACAAGCGACGCTGACGATTATAGAGCGAGTACCAGCAGGATTATTAGGATTAAAAACAGAAGATGTTGAGAGAGACTCATTTACTGTTACATACAATTATCGTACCGGTCGCTGGTCTGGTGCCGATAGCTTCAAAGACAAAGATGGGTACGGATATTATCTCGGAGAAACCTTTGAGATATGGTTTAACCTCTATCAATTTGACTATGACAATGATTTTATCCCATACTGGACTGAGGTAAATATTCTCCATACCGATCCCGCGGTAGACGACTCACAACTTGACCCCGATGGTGACGGGATTCCAACGGCGTGGGAGTGGAAATGGGGTTATGATCCCTTTACCTGGGATGATCATAGGAGCCTTGACCCTGACCTTGATGGTATTGAAAATATTGAGGAGTACCAAATGGCTAATTGGTTCGCTGATCCTTTCGTTCAGGATATATATATTGAAGTCGATGTCATGGGGAGAGGCGGATTGCTTGATCCACCACACTACCTCTATAAAGAGAGCCAGCAAGGAATTATCGAGAGATTCGCTGAGCATAACATCCACTGTTTTTTCGACGATGGATGGCCAAATGGTCCGAAACATGGTGGGGGAGATCTCTTAGCCCACTACGATATTTTATCACAGGATTCCGGTATGATGCTTCAGTTTTATAATAACTATTTTCCTGAAGAACGACATGGGATATTTCGCTATGTGGTCATCGGGCACGGTGGTGGTTTTGCCATCCCATCAAAAAATGATGTCTATGATACCATTCAAATCTCGTATCCCTCAGGAAGATTTCAAATATTCCAACAAGTAATGCTCTATTTTTTCTTAGGTCGTGTCCCTACACAGAGAGGGGTGCGTGTGTCATTAGGAGGAACACTGTTGCATGAATTTGCACATAGTTGTAGTGTTGATGCCGATAATTGTGCGTTTGAAGGGATTGATAATGCCTCGTATGGGAGTCCTATCTTACCAGCGAAAGAGTATGTCGAAACATGGGGGCAGTATCGAAGTGTGCTCAACTACCTCTACTGCCACAATCCCTCCGTCTTTGACTTATCAGATGGTAAGAATGGTCCCCCGTATGATCAAAATGATTGGGGAATGATCTATCCTGGCTATTTTGAGTTTAATTCAAATCTGGTAGAAGAACCATATTATCATCCGACAGGGGGGGAGGCGGTCGTAAGAAACGATCGGCCAAATGTTTCTGGGTACGTGTATGATAGCAACCTCACTGAAAAATTTGTAACACAGATACAGGATTGGTCACCAATGGATCCTATTAAAGTGAATTGGTCAGTGTTTCGGTTAATTGATAAAGAGCAGTATCCAAACTATAAGGAAATAAAAGTATTCGCTCAACCAAAGATTAAAACAACGCAAATATGGGAACTTTATGAAGAAGGGAATGTTGATACTGAGGGGAACCTACAGTTTTACTCTTTCGACAATCTTCTCAAAGAAATAACAAGCTAACTATCCTTCCCCATATCACCTATTTTTTTCATCCCTTCCTGAATTACATGTTCAGAGGTATTTTTTTAGAAATCTCTAAATAACAACTTCTGCATTTTGAAAAGAGTATCTGAGGACCTATGAAGGTTTTTGTCACTCGAGAAATACCAACGCCAGGCCTTGACCTGCTTCGAAAGGAGTTCACTGTTTCTGTCAATCCATATGATCGTGTCCTATCCAAAGAAGAACTCATGAAAAGTGTTCAAGGAAAAGACGGGTTGCTCTGCTTGTTAACCGACCAGGTAGACCGAGACGTCATTTACGCAGAACCAAAACTCAAAATGATAGCCTCATACGCAGTTGGGTACGATAACATCGATGTGTCTGCAGCGACAGAGCGGGGAATCCCGGTTAGTAACACCCCTGGCGTGCTAACAGAAACCACTGCGGAGCTTGCCTGGGCGTTACTGTTCTCTGTCGCAAGACGCATCGTTGAAGGCGACAGCTTCACCCGAACTGGTCAATTCAAAGGATGGGCACCACTGCTGATGCTTGGGCAAGACGTCACTAACAAAACACTAGGGATTATTGGTGCAGGACGTATCGGAACTGCGTTTGCTCTAAAAAGCAAAGGATTTGATATGAACGTGATCTATACCGACGAGCAGAGAAATGAACAACTTGAACGCGAACTCGGAGCAAAAAAAGTACCATTACCAAAATTACTCAAAGAATCGGACTTCGTCTCAATCCACGTTCCCTTAATGAAAGCAACACATCATCTTATCGGTGAAAAAGAACTTCGAGTGATGAAAAAAACAGCGATCCTTATCAATACCGCACGTGGACCAATTATTAATGAAAAGGCATTGGTTAAAGCCTTAACAGAACACTGGATTTTCGGCGCAGGTCTTGATGTCTACGAACACGAACCAAAGATTCCAGAGGAATTAAAAAAATTAGACAATGTTATTCTCCAGCCACATACCGGATCAGGAACCATTGAGACACGAACGAAAATGGCGCTCATGGCCGCAGAAAACCTCATTGAAGGACTCAAAGGGAACATCCCACCTAACTGCATTAACAAAGAAGTATTTCTGAAAAAGACTACAGAGTAAACACCCAGACTTCGGGTTCCTTAGGCAGCTCGTCTTTCTCAATATCGATTTCGTTTCCCACTTTTAGAATCTTATACCTGTTTTTCTCTAAAAAAGGGTCAACACCAGCAATCGGAATAGATAACCCCTCGATTCGATAATGCATCGGGATCGCGATCTTTGGTTTCAGCGTATGAATCACCCGCCACGCTTGCTCTGCATCAATCGTATAGTTGCCGCCGACAGGGATAAATAAAATATCGACTTTGCCAATCAGCTGAATCGTCTTCTCGTCGAGCTCATGACCCAGATCACCCAGATGACAGAAGGTGACGTCATCACAGGTGAATTTGTAAAGAACCATGTTTCCTCGTCGTTCTCCATGAGCGGAATCATGGAACGCGGGAATCCCGCTAATCTGAATATTCCCAATGGTTCGTTTCCGCTCATCTGTGATGATCTTTGAGTCTTCTTTTTCCACGGATTTTACACTATTATGATCATAGTGATTATGCGACACTAAAATTATATCGGCTGTGACACTTGGCGCAGGAATCCCAATCGACCTTCCATCATGTGGATCGGTTACGATCGTAACATCGTTCGTTATCTCGAAGCATGAATGACCATGCCACCGGATCTGAAGCATAACAATTCTCCTCCCACAAATATGGAATTGCTGGAATGGCCAACGAAGTATAAATACATTATGAAATACTTATGGTCGAAGCCGCCCGAGTTTAATATAATCGATAGTCTTGCTGTCAATACGAGCAAAAACAAACTCCTTATTCACTGAATGTGCAAGGCGGACAGCACGGCTGATCTCCGCCCAGATGCTCGTGAACCCTTTCTCAACTACATGAATAAGATACTCAGCATGTGTTTTATCCGGCTGTTTGGTGTACGCACGGAAATGAGCACCAAATTTAAACCCGGTTTTTACCAATAACCCTCGCTGTTTCAAATCCTTAAAAACCATGAGTCGTTGTTCGATATCTGGCTGAAGTTTCTGCATGAGAGTTATACATTTTGCCTCAGAAAGAATCTTTCCGTCATTGGTCTGAATCTCCAGGACATCTCGCTCAAGAAGGTACAACGCTTCGACAAACGAAAGCTGTAAAACCTCTCCAAAGGGTTTCCCAAAAAATTCTTTTTGAAGCAGTTGATCAGCAAGTTTTTTATCAAACAGAATAAGACGATTTTTCAGGAGAATACACGTGCCTTTCGGATAGCGCTGTTCCGAATTATCACCTGAAAGATCAATCCCTGATACATCATAATAAGTGAGGTCACCTTCTTCGTCAACAAGGGCAAACCATAAGGCGTTGTTCTTCTTTGTTACCTGTTGTATCAGCTGTTTCGTTGCATCAATATCAAGGATGTCTCGTTCGGAAAACGCAGCAATAATACAGGAAGGGACATTCTGATTGTTTTGTTTGAACTTACGAAACGTAACCGGCGCATCATTATTGCAAAGGTTGATTGCATGCCCTCGATTTCTTAAATCTTTAAACACTAAATATTTTGTTTCAAACTCAGGAACCTGTTGTGCCGCAAGCATGAGAAGTTGTGGAAAATTAATTTGTTTTTTGTTTTGAAACAACCTCATTTTTCCTTCATCAAGTAAAAACACACCCTCAAGAAGATCAAGCTGCAATACATTACCTGATAAAAGCGTGCCAATATGACTTTTATTATAAAGTCTACC
>Ga0315274_10010510_pt1 | contig 13323 bp, 13 predicted proteins | sample YL17G02_20_MG_FD_203700 | JGI IMG/M metagenome (GOLD analysis project Ga0315274, IMG submission 203700) | Sediment microbial communities from Yellowstone Lake, YNP, Wyoming, USA - YL17G02_20 | ecosystem: Environmental > Aquatic > Freshwater > Lake > Sediment | place: USA: Wyoming | collected...
TAGCCAAGAAGATCGAGGCCCAGGATGGTAAGGCCAGGGTGGAGCGGGCATTCCCAGATGGCTATGAGGTTGTCGAGGTGTCGATGCCTGCGCTGATCACGGTCAGCAACGAGCTTGGTCAGCCCAGATACGCTCCCCTGAAAGGTATTATGGCTGCTGCCAAGAAGAAGGTTCCGGTGTGGAATGCTAAGGAAATCAATGCAGAAGCCTCCAAGATCGGCAGCGCTGGACGACATACCAGCATGTTAAAGCTGTTCATTCCGGTTCGTGAGTCAAAGTGCGAGATTGTTGCCGGAGAGAATGAGGAGGATGCGGCAAACAAGCTGGCCCTCAAGCTAAGGGAAGTCAAACTAATATAAGATAGTTTCGCATGATGATAAGGAGGTAAATCGGATGGCTGATAATAAAGGCGTGATGATAATCGGTGAGTGCGTGGACTGCGCTCCAGTGGCGATAACCCACGAACTTTTAGGAGTTGGGAGAAAACTCGCTGACAGCCTGGGTGAGCCGTTATCGGCGGTGCTGCTCGCGGACAAGGTCGATGATGCAGCTAAGGATGTTATCGCCTTCGGTGCGGACAAAGTCTACGTTGTGGAGAGCCCTCTGCTCAAGGATTATGTAACCGATTCTTATGTGGACGCTGTAGAGAAGCTTTGCCATGAGGTTAAGCCCAATATCTTGCTGGTGGGGCAGACCCCTATGGGACGCGACCTGGCGCCGAGACTGGCCTTCAGGTTGGGCACCGGTGTTACGCTGGATTGTCTTGACCTGAAGATTGAACCACAGAGCAAGCTGATGGTGCAGACGAAGCCCGTATATGGAGGCAACGCTTTGGCTGAGATAGTCTGCGAGAAAACCAGGCCCCAGATGGCGACCGTGAGGCCGAAAACTATGGAGCCCCTGGCGCGTAACGATTCCCGTAAAGGCGAGATTATTCACTTCGATCCCAAACTCGACCCTTCAAAGATAAGAGCCAAGTTTGTGGAGAGGGTGAAGGAAAAAGTAGAGGGCGTGAAGCTCGAGGACGCCAATGTGGTCGTCTGCGGTGGCAGGGGCATAGGCGGGCCTGAGAACTTCGCAATGCTCAAAGAGCTGGCCAAGATATTGGGTGCGGCTTTAGGTGCAAGCCGACCGCCTTGTGATAACGGATGGGTGCCGGCCACTCTCCAAATTGGGCTCACAGGCAAGATTGTCTCTCCTACCCTCTACATCGCGGTAGCTGTATCAGGGGCGAGCCAACATCTGTCAGGTTGCTCGGGAGCCAAGAATATCATCGCCATTAACAAGGATGCCGAGGCCAATATCTTCAAGGTAGCCCGCTACGGTGTGGTCGGGGACTATAAGAAGATTATGCCTCCGTTCACGAACAAGGTAAAAGAGCTGCTTAAGGGCTAGATTATAATAGGGATTCTAATTAGCAGGGGCGTTCAGTCGAACGCCCCTGCTTTTTATAGATACTCTAGGCTTTAGGAGAGGAGCGAATTGCCCTGAGACGTCGCTAGACGCGGATCTTGTCCCAGTGTTGCCCAAGGACGTAACCGCCATAGGCTAGGCCGATTCCAGGGGTGCGGGGTGCTGTGCTTGACAGCCATAGGGACAGGAGTCTATCATGGTCTCACAGACGATGGGGCCGGGTTACGCCGCATCCCTCAGTGATATGGGAAATTCCAGTTCAATAGTACGTTACCTCCACACTATTGTGCTATAGAATAGAGGCAAGATTTCCGCATGAACTTCATTGATTTGGGTAAACTGATAGCAGAGTACGGGGATACTGTTGTCTATGTCATCCTTTTTGCCGTCATTTTCGCGGAATCTGGCCTATTCTTCGGGTTCTTCTTGCCAGGTGACAGCCTGTTGCTTACCGCGGGGCTGTTTGCCTACAAAGGCGTGGAGTTGGCGGGCGGGGGAGAACTGAAGCTAAGTCTATGGGTGCTCATACCGCTGCTCTTTGTGGCGGCGGTGCTGGGCGACAACGTTGGCTACTGGTTTGGCAGAAGGGTGGGTCCGCCGCTCTTCAAACGCCCGCAGTCCTTGCTCTTCCGGCCCAAGAATCTGCAGGCGGCCAAGGCATTCTATGACAAACACGGCGGCAAGACTATCACGCTCGCCCGGTTTATGCCCTTCATTCGTACCTTCGTGCCCATCGTGGCGGGCGCAGTGAATATGGAGTGGCGCCGCTTCACGTTCTTCAACCTGTTTGGCGGCCTTATCTGGGCAGCCGGAGTGCTTATTGTGGGCTATTCGCTGGCCCGGGCCATTCGCCCCGATGTTCTAGACAGGTATTTCCTGATCATTGTCTTTGTCGTCATCATAGTGTCGATGTTGCCTGCCCTAATTCACCTGTGGAGAGAGGAACGGCACGAAATTTTCGCTTTGATTAAGACGCGCATACTGAGAAGGCCGGCCGCTGAAAAGCGCGCGTCGGAAGCGAACAAGGATGACCGGGCGACGTAGGAATTCCAGAATCGCAGGCTATGTCGCATCGTAAGGGGTAATATTTTATCCTGACCAGACAAAAAGGAGGGGGGTGGAAGGTAATGCCAAGTATGAGAGCTTTCTTTACCAATATGTCAGCCCCGATGCCTCTCCGTAGAAAGCTGTATCTTGCGTTCCGCAACAACTTTATCAAGATATGGAAACGGCAGAGCTGTTGCGGCCACTACGGAGAACCCGGCTGCTGAGAGGCGCTAAAAGAACCTCCTGGTCAAGGGGGAGTAGAAAAGGGAAAGACCGCCTAGCAGCCCTTGAACCTGTTTGTGATGGGCAGCCTTCTGTCCCTGCCGAACGCCCGTGATGTTATCTTGACCCCGGGCGGCGCCTGGCGGCGCTTGTACTCACTGGAGTCAACCAATCGAGCAGCCCGTTTGACCACTTCTTTATCTATCCCCATAGCGATGATTTGCTCGACGCTTTTGTCTTCCTCCACGTAGGCCGTCAAGATAGGGTCGAGCACTTCATAAGGTGGCAAAGAGTCGGTATCCTTCTGGTCTGGTCTTAGCTCTGCAGAGGGCGGCTTTCCAAATACGGCGGTTGGTATAAGGTCGTGCTCTGCCAGCGAGTTTCGATATCTGGCAAGTTTGTAGACCATGGTTTTGGGCACGTCTTTTATCACTGCGAAGCCCCCAGCCATATCGCCATATAGTGTCGTGTAACCGGTAGCCATCTCGCTCTTGTTACCTGTGGCGAGGACAAGCCAGCCGAATTTATTGGATAAAGCCATGAGCAGATTTCCTCTGATACGGGCCTGGATGTTCTCCTCGGTAACATCGGGCTTAACTCCCTGGAACTGCTCTGCCAGTGCTCCCAGATAAGCCTTAAAGACTTTTTCAATAGGAATAGTCAGGATCCTGGTACCCAGGTTACGAGACAATAGTTCGGCATCTGACAAGCTGCCGGGAGAGGAGTACCTCGAGGGCATTGCTACTCCGATTACGTTTGAAGGACCTAAGGCATCGACTGCAATAGTTGCTACTAGGCTGGAGTCCATCCCCCCAGAAAGACCTATTACTGCTTTCTTTATGCCGTTCTTAAGGATGTAGTCGCGCGTGCCCAGCACCAGCGCGTCGTAAATCTCTCCGGGCAGCCCGCGAACCTCGATGTGCCTCTGAGACAGCGGCGGTTTAGGAACATTGGTTGGAGCTTCAGATACTGCTATCCTTGGGGTGTGCCATTTCTGCTCTTCCAGCAGCGTTGCCTTTCTCCAGCGGGGGTTATGAAGGCGCGCTTTAGACACGGCCTCGACATCCAGGTCAGCAACTACCAGGTCCTCTTCAAACTGTTTGCCACGCGCAATGAGTTGCCCCTTTTCATCCAGCACCATGCTGCCACCATCGAATACCAGCTCATCCTGTCCTCCGACAAGGTTGTTATAAGCAACAATGGCAATATGGCCTGAGGCAAGGGTTCCCAGCATTTTTTCTCTGGAGTCCTGCTTGCCGACGTGATACGGCGAGGCGCTTATGTTGATGATGACCTCGGCTCCGGAATAAGCCTGGGCGGTAGCAGGCCCGTCTTCGTACAACATGTCTTCGCAGATATTTATCCTCACGCCGATGCCCGCTATGACATATACAGGACACTCTATGCCAGCTTGAAAGTAGCGTTTCTCATCGAAGACACCGTAGTTGGGCAGATATATTTTGTGATAGACACCGACTAGCTTTCTATCATGGATCACTGCGGCGGCGTTAAAGATGCCGGACTTGACATCGACGAAGCCAACTACTGCTGTAAGCCCGGAACAGGCATCAACCACCCTATCCAGAGAACGGATATTTTCCTGGATGAACTTGGGCTTGAGCAGTAGGTCCTCCGGCGGGTAGCCGCAGATGGCAAGCTCGGGAAATGTGAGGAGGTCAACACCGAGAGCACTGCCGTCGGCAATGGCCTTCAAGATCTTCTTGGTATTACCCTTGAAGTCGCCGACGGTAGTGTTGATTTGAGCCATACCCAGCCGCAGCCGGCGCATGTTAAGCTCCTTGTAAGGATGACGCACGCAACTTACAAGACAGGCAAGTATTTCTTAAGCTCGTAATCAGTCACCTGCTTTCGGTACTGATCCCACTCAATCTTCTTGTTCTTGATGAAAGCCTCGAAAACATGGTCGCCCAGTGCATTGCGCACCAACTCGCTCTTCTCGGTAAGTTGTATAGCCTCATCAAGGCTGCCTGGCAGTGTGCCGATCCCTCTTTGTTTCCTTTCCTCGTCAGTCATCTCATAGACGTTTGCTTCCACTGGCTCGGGGGGCTTGAGGTCCTTCGCGATCCCTTCCAACCCAGCGGCCAGCATTACAGCGAAGGTAAGGTAAGGGTTGCAGGCCGGGTCGGGAGACCTGTACTCTATTCTGGTAGCATTTTCTTTGCCTGGCTGGTATTCCGGAACCCTGACCAGGTCTGAGCGGTTGCGCCTTGCCCAGGAAAGATAGACCGGCGCTTCATAGCCGGGAACCAGCCGCTTATATGAATTGACCCACTGGCTGGTGACCGCTGTGATCTCAGGAGCATGTTTCAGCAATCCCCCGATATAACATCTTGCCATCTTGGACAGATGGTAAGGATCTTTAGCATCGAAGAAGGCGTTCCTGCCATCTTTGAACAATGACTGATGCACGTGCATACCGCTGCCGTTGATGCCGAACACTGGTTTGGGCATGAAGGTGGCATAGACTCCATGCTGTAGAGCTATTTGTTTGACGACCAAACGGTAGGTCATCACACTATCGGCCATGGTCATGGCATCGGTATACCTCATATCTATCTCATGCTGGCTGGTGGCAACCTCGTGGTGAGAATACTCGACGCCGATGCCCATCTCCTCAAGGGTGAGGACAGTATCCCTCCTCAGGTCGGTGGCTACATCCAGAGGCACCATATCGAAGTACCCCCCCTGGTCTAGAGGCTCGGTTGTTGGCTCAGTTGTGTTCTTTCCGTTGGTGTCCTTCTTAAATGCGAAGTAGAAGTACTCCAGCTCGGGGCCCACGTAGTAAGTGTACCCCATGTCCGCCGCCCGCTTCAGGTTCCTCTTCAAAACATATCTGGGGTCTCCTTCAAACGGCTGCCCACCGGGCCTCATAATGTCGCAAAACATGCGAGCCTCAGCGTGATGCTCCTTCGGCCTCCACGGCAGCAACTGCCAGGTATCGGGGTCGGGTATTGCCAGCATGTCGCTCTCATCTATACGAGCAAATCCTTCTATGGACGAGCCGTCAAATCCCATGCCCTGCTCCAGCGCGCCCTCAAGCTCCTCCACAGTGATGGCAAAGCTCTTCAGCATCCCCAGGATGTCTGTAAACCACAGTTTGATAAACTTCACATCGTGCTCTTTTGCCATCTTAAGCACATAGTCCTTGCTCTCCTTTTTGCTCTTGGCTGCCATTTCAAACCTCCTTCTTACTTATCTCCTGACTTTGTATAATGGTCTATATTATATACCATTCATATGACGTTTTCGCCCTCGTCTGGGAACTAAGACAACTTCTATCAGCAATCACGTGGCCCGGGCTCTCAAGGTCTTGCAGAATCAGAAGTCCGTTAAATACAAGCTGACCCCCATGGGTACCGTGCTCGAGGGAGATTTGGACAAAGTGCTGAGCATGGTCAGGCAGATGCATGAGAGCGTGTTCGAGGAAGGGGTGCAAAGAGTCGTTACCATTGTCAACACAGTAGCGTACAATAGACAAAATGAACGCCCTGTAGTGCTTCATGCTGTCCCTATCTCCCCTACTAGATTGACAGAACCCACCCTCCATCCGGCCAATGAGTGGAGCAAATGTGGAACGCTGGCTTTCAATGCTTATGCAGCCCTTAGCAAACAAAGCGCTCTGATATGGGAATGGCCGGTTGGCAAGCTAAGATTGAACTGACACGGAGGCACTCTAAAAGGACTAGGTTCTGAGCACACCAACCCTAGAGATAGAACATTTCGGTCGAATTATACAATTAAGGAAAGATATATCGTGTTGTGGTCAGATAAACCTCAGAATACTTCAAACTACTCCTTGTTTTGGGAACACCACAGCCCACTTCTCAAATGATCCTCCTCTTCGTTCGACTCTAAATTCCCTAAGTATTTTCTCCCATTCTGCCTTGTCTACAAAACCAAGAGGAGGAGGAGCACCCAGGCTAAGGTATGCTTGTGCGTCTGCCTTGAGAATACGCTTCATTTCGTTGACAGACAACTGTCTGTCGGCTGCCATAGATCAAAGTAAGCCATTGGCAAGAATGAAGTCGACCGACTTGTCTTTTATAAAGCTCAAATCAGCGGCAGACGAAGCGTGTGCTTCAATATTGTGATAACCAGCTTTGTCTGCCTTTTTCTCTAAAGCTTGTATACACTTTTTATCCAGGTCAACTGCGTAGACTTTTCCTCCAGGGCCAACGCTTTTAGCCAAAACAAGCGTATAGTAACCCGGGCCACAACCCAGATCAGCGACTACCTGCCCCTTCTGGACATAAGGCTCAACAAGTCTTTGAGGGGGTTCAAACAGCTTTCTGAATGGCCCCAGAATCGATAAAGAAATATTCCAAGGTGGATGCCTCTGACTTTGTCTGGTCTTTTGGCTGCGTCCCTGCTCCGGCTTTTGTTTTTCTTCGCTAACATTCATTTCCCAAACCTCCTTTTCTCCTGATTTGTATATGCTCTGGTAAATATATTCTACCAACTGCTACACCAAGGAATTCACCAACTAATAGCAGATTTCAGCATCACGCAGGTTTCCCGTAGCACTTGGAATGGAAAGAATGTTAGCGCAAGCCACAAGGTGTGTCAACAGGCGGCATGCCAGTAGGAAGTGCTTTTGGAGCAAAGACCGGGCCAATATTGAAGTCACTGCTTCAGATTGTTCTTGAACCTATCACAGTTTCAGAGGTCACCATTGGACGAACATAGGCATCATTGTTCAACTGTAGGTATAGCTATGTCGAGGGAGAAGGATGCTCTTTGTCAAGAGCCTAGCAGCAATGCCCTTGGTCACTGGTTCAAGTCCCAGTCGCTGCCACTTATTCCTATTTCGATTGCACCGTTTTGGGAATTCCTAACCATCTTGGGGCCCTATTTATATATTCACGATATGTATCGCCGTACCGCTCACAGCAGCCTCGTTCCTCAGCAATTACATAAATGGCGAAAAGAATTATGACCATAGTTGAGAGCAACAAGAAAAGCCATGAAGCTGTAGCGATACCCACTCCGATAAAAGTGAAGAAACTGAAGAATACCATGGGATGTCTTGAATAGCGATATAGTCCTTTGACAAACGGTTCTCCGAGTGGGGTGGTAGCGATATTCCCGATAGCTACTAGAAACATGACCAGCCCAAATAAATAAATAACAATCCCAATATAGAACCATGCCGAATCAAGTTTCAAAGGAATAAATATGGAATAGAAAAGAAGAATAAAACTAAACACATTAGCAAAAATGAAGGCAAGTTTCTCGGTCCTATTCCATGGTGAGTCTCCCATCTTCTGATTTATACCCCCTGTCCCCACAAGTTTATCAATCAGCAGCATAAGAACCGGATGCAGTGGATAATAAAGCATTAATATCCAAGCATTCCATACACCTATTTCGAAAGCTGGTGAGAGTGCCATAGTTCACCTCCATCCGGTCAAAGTATCGTGATTATGGCACTGTGTGTTGGGGGCGTCAAGGCAAAAACGCCCCGTACTGCTTTATGCTTTGCCCGTGTTGTAGGCGTGTTTATGGCTCAGCCCACAAAGCCCTTAGATTTCGACTACAGGGCTTTGTACAAGGTACCCTGTAGTGCTTCATGCTGTCCTCGAAGGGTGACTTGCTTGTCGCTTCTTGCGCCAGTATACATTTCGTGGTAGAATGCCGCAATGAAATTGTGGGCGATTAATGACGGCTCAGGAGAGGGAGGATTTACAATGATTTTCAGGGCCGTTGACGAAAGTGCTCTCAGACATTTTTTCTCTACTAATTATACCTAAAAGAAGAACAACTTGAGAAACCGAAGACCACTCATATGAAACACGTGAAAATATGTCCCGCTTGCGGACAAACATCTATCCATTGGAACAGTAATGTGGGCCTTTATGAATGCTCCAATCCCTCATGCAAACGCAATTTCACCAGAAGGGGGTTGCAGAAACTGAGCGCCCAAGCCCCGCCACTTGGAGAACAGAGACCACGAAAAAAGCAGCCATCAGAGACATTAGAGAAGTGCCCTGAATGCGGGCAGGGAATGCTGAGATGGAACCCTGCAATATCGAAATACGAATGCTTGTATTGGGAATGCAGATGCACAGTAACAAAAGAATACTTTGAATCTGTTCGAATCCCCAAACACGAGAGACGGCTCCAGTTACCAAGATTCAATAAGATCCTATAAATCTCAATATGCCTGCTAGTATTGGTTGCTTGCGCCTTCACATTACTCTATGGCCTGACAGACTTTGGCCAATCTGGGCGGTTGGTAATACCAGCCACTATTCCAACTCCGACTATAGGCCTTCTGCCAAGGTCGCCCTGTAGTGCTTCATGCTTCTCTTTCTCTATGCTTCAAGCCTTATCTAGTTTGTGACCAGCAACAAGATTGGCAGAGCAGGTAAGAGCAGTGAAGTAAATGTAGGATTTGTTACCTTGATAATGGTCAGTTAAGTCTGTAATTTATATTATTGCTTGCAAATATCCAAAAGAACTTCCATCATTCAATTAACATGAGAGGAGGCGAAAGCTAGCATAAGAAGATTAGTAAGTTATGCAGTTAGTGATGAAGTCGTCACTTGAGACGATAATAGAACAAGGGGGATTATTTGAAATGAAGAAGATTGCGTTTATCCTGTGTATGGTGGTAGTGCTGTCCTCATTTCTTGTGGTTAGCACAGCGTATGCAAAAACTTCGGAGAATGGTCGTGGTCTACTGGAATGGGTCACTGGTGGTGGCCAAATATATTTGGGGCCTCCTGGTTCTCAAGCATATACTGTTGCTGGCACAATCGGCAAGACAAGTGATGGCGACATACGTGGAAACCTGGTAGTAATCGACCGCTCCAATAATGTAAGCTTGCGGTTCATCGAACTCGATTACATGGATGTGGACGGAAATGCAGCTACAATTGAAGGCACTGTCCAGGCCTACGTAAATGATACAAAAGAAAATATCCAAACTTGGGTCATAATGACTATCACAGATAATGGCGAGCCAGGCGCTGGTGTAGATACAATAGTGGGGGATAGCGCTAACGGAGAATTCGGTGGAGTCATCGTTGCTGGCAACTTTCAAGTGCACAGCAAATAGCAATGCCTTTTATATCGTAGTTGGGTGGTTATCTAATTCCAGCAAGGGAGCTTTGGTCTAACTGGCTGAAGCTCCCCTGCCATTTTACTGAGATAACGGTGCCTTGTAGTGCTTCATGCTGTCTTCATTTGCATAATTATCGAGTGAGCTGAACTTATAAAGTTGACACCCATGTGACACCACCAATATAATTCCGTCAGATCTCAATAAGGGAGGAATATTGTGCAGAAGAAACAGAATCGCTTCAGGCTCAATTGGTACTGGGGAACTCTGGGTTTCCTGGGTTTTCTGGGATTCATAGACCCGTTGTATTACATATTTTTTGTATTCTTCCTTTTCTTCATAGAACCTATCATCAAAAACGTTAGGAAACAGTAATTTAATCACGATTAGGCGATAATCACCACCCTGTATTGCTTCATGCTGCAGTCATACCGCCGTCTATAAGCATACTGTGCCCAGTGACAAAGGAAGCTGCATCGGAACACAACCAGACAACCGCTTTCGAACTTCATCTGCTTGCCCCGGTCGGCCCATTGGCTGCATCATTCTGATAATTATTTCTTTTAATCGTCGACTCCTCATCATTCTATCCGCAATGAACTTGATTGCTGGTGAACGTACTGCCCCGGGAGCCATTGCGCTAACACTCATACCAGCCATAGCTCGATGCATCATAGGTGTCATTATCACACCAGGACATATAGCATTAATACGAATACCCAAGCCACCATATTCCACTGCTGCAGTTTTTGTGAGTTGAATAACACCTCCTTTAGCAGCTGCATAAGCTGGGAAGCCTCTCTCAGCTACCACTCCAGCTACAGAGGACATGTTGACAATGGCACCGTAACCCTGTTTGAGCATCTGTCTCATCTCGTACTTCATGCAGAGCCACACGCCTTTTAGATTAACCCCAATGACACGGTCAAAGTTTTTCTCGGTGCATTCTACCGTGGGAGCAATCTCTCCCTCGATTCCAGCATTGTTGAAGGCGCAATCCAAGCGTCCGTAAGCTGCAACAGTCTCACGGACTAACGATTCCACTTCTCTTGACTTGGTGACGTCGCAGCAGATAGATGTTGCAGTGCCGCCGGTCTGCTTGATGAGGCTGACTGTCTCCTGGCTATCTTCAGCGAGTACATCAGCTACTACGACTTTAGCTCCTTCTTGAGCAAAAGCTAAGGCACTCGCTCTACCGATACCTACAGCTCCTCCGGTAATCAAACCGACTTTATCTTTCAATAGCATTGCCAGCTACCCTCCATTTCTTATCGTTCACGTATTGAGAGTGAAATATCGCTATATCAATAATTCTTGCGCCATTATACCTTTCGCTGTAGAATGTCACAATGATTTGGGGTACCTTGAGGTATTCAAGCTAATATTAATGGCGAAGAAAAGGTTCTAGAGTTGGTAGATGGCAGTGTCTTTCTTGGTTGAATTTCGTTTGCAGGGCTATGGGAAGAAGTATGCAAAGTGGGCTTCTGCGCGTACTCTTCAAGAGGCTAAGAAGCGCAGAGTAAAAAGGCTAAAACAGCCAAGGTTCGTATCACATATAACCTTGTTCGGTCCTGCAACAACAAATAACTTGAGACAAGTAATTAGAGAGGTTGAGAGAATTGGTCGAAAATATTCTTTCGTTCCCTTTCAACTTGGCGGGTTCGATAGATTCCAGAATCCTGATGCAAATTGGCTTTATCTTGATATACAGCCTTCACCTGACCTTGAAAAACTCAGAAATGAGTTGGCGCAGAGCTTGTGTAGGTCAGAGAGGGTGATATCCGATACCTGCCAACCTCAAGACCGTGAGTCAAAATATAAATTTCATTCTTCGATAGGAAAGTATGCTCCAAGTGATAAGGGTAAATTTGAAAAATTATGTGAATATGCTGAAACCAAATGCAGTTTGGAATCGTTCAGACAACACAATGCCTCCGTCTTTGGGAGATTACTCCACATCATTAAGAAATATATCTTCAGAGTAGGGGAAGATGATCCCCGTATAAGTTTATATCTCCTCAGAGTCACTGTTCTGGGAAGAGGAAGCCGCATTCAATCTGAATATGATTTAGTGCTCCAGAGATTGTTATCTCGGAGGGAAGCGCTCAGCAGATATTGGTGGAGAAAAACTATTGAAAAGTTTAGAGAGCTGAAAAATGCGCCACCCGCCACCTGAAGGAAAGGCTCCGCTAATCTCAAGTGAATCGACATATTTTATTGGAGATACTCATTTCGACCATAGAAATGGTATCAGAGAGTTCCACAGGCCCTTTACTAACGTTACCGAAATGAACAAGGTAATTAAAGACAACTGGAATAGCACGGTCGGAGACAATGACACTGTATATTTCTTGGGTGACTGGACTATGGGATGGGGACATAAGCCAGCAAAATATTGGGAAGGACAACTAAAGGGGGTCAAATTCTCCATGCGAGGAAATCACGACAAAGGAAAGAGGGATATAAGATACGTGGATTTTAAGGAGTTACATGTTAATGAATATGACTTCCTACTCATTCATAACCCGGACCCGAATGATCCGCGTCAGACCAAAGAGCAGAAAGAGAAGCTTCAAAATTGGCATGGATGGGTAATTCATGGTCATAAGCATAACAACAACGACATGGTGATATACCCTTTTATCAATGGTGAAAACAAGACCATCAATGTAAGCGTAGAGTTAATAGACTATAGACCAGTCAGTATCGACTATCTACTAAACTTAAACCTCGATTCAATCAAGAGAATGCAAAGAGTAGGTAGTGAGCCTGAGAGATGGTAGCCCTTTTGGACTAACTACACAAAAGGGGGGTACCATGAAAAGAGGAGAGGCAATTCGTTTTCCTTTCGACCTACTTTGGATGCGTTTCGGTACCCGCAGTGTAGTGCTTCACTATGTTCTATGCCTCAAGCCCCCAGACCCCTCAGATTTTGACTACAGGACTTAGAACGAGGGAGCCTTGGAGTGCTTCTTGCTGTCCCCAAAGGTGAGATTTATCAGGGCTTCTTGCCATATTATTGAAATCGCAGTAGAATATCCCAAGAATATGATGCTGCTTGGGTTAGAAGATGGCTGAAAACGGCGAGACATCTCGTAGTGATGCATCCAAAGAAAAAGCGCATTACTGGGTACTTAATGACAAGAACTTCGGTGTCTGCAAGAGGTGTGGAGCGCAGAAGCATTAGCGGTAGTAAAATACGCTGCGCAGTATGCAATGGTAAGGGCCTAGTCTTATGGCCTCTAGTGGCAAGCAGGCCAAGTGGTCAAAAGAAGAGATGGGGTGGACGTCAGGAGCCTAAATAGAAATCCCCACACGAAGGTAATGAGAGGAACTGAGTAGAAATGAAAAGTAAAGGGCGACATTCCAGCCGACACGCTGCTGGCAAAGGCCACAAGCCCCATCGCAAGCCTTTCGAAGGAGGGGGCGGGAGCTCGAAGATGATGGGGCCATCAAAGAAGCCAAAGAGCTGAGCGGACGACGGGAGTAGCAGCCGCGAGCCTATGGGCTAATGCTAATGGTGGGTGCTAGGGTGATGAAAGCCCTCAGAGTAGTAC
>Ga0315274_10010513_pt1 | contig 13322 bp, 7 predicted proteins | sample YL17G02_20_MG_FD_203700 | JGI IMG/M metagenome (GOLD analysis project Ga0315274, IMG submission 203700) | Sediment microbial communities from Yellowstone Lake, YNP, Wyoming, USA - YL17G02_20 | ecosystem: Environmental > Aquatic > Freshwater > Lake > Sediment | place: USA: Wyoming | collected...
GCCCCGCTCGTCTACGCTGACAACAGACTCAACCTTGCAGCAGGGCTGACCTTTCCCCGAAGAAACACAACGGTTCATATAATACCTCCAAATATTCTGATGTTTCTGATTATACTGATAATGCTGACATTTGTCAAGTGGGGTACCGGCAGACGTTTAGGCCTAAACACGACAGGTGCATTTTCCCAAGGCATATTGTTGATCTCTCACGGGCCAGTGCTACTTGTTGGCTCCCCGCAGAGTTAAGAAAGGCGGCGAAAACAGAACTTATGGAGTTGAGGCGAAATCAAACGCCGTCGCGGTGTTCGAACGTCGGTTCTGTCGAGGCAGGCGGCGGGTGAGTTATCACTGGACTTCAAATACCCACCGAGGAATAACCCACGGGAGTCGCTTCCGACTGTGTTCCCTGTCAGGCTAGCTGGCCAAGCGGTTGCGGCGCCGCCGAATCCGCAAGCTGTTCATAGTACCGGCTTAAATCCCCCATTGCCACCCCGCTCCCTTGCCGCTCCGTTCAGGACATACCCTCTTAGGTTCGATGATGAACTTGGGATGTCCACAAATGGCACCTGGCTTTGACCGGGCAGACTCCGTGGTCTGGCCTCGGCTTGCAAATGTTGCGAGTAAAATCAATAAGGGCATAATTGAATTCCCTAGACTTCCGAATGGGAGTCAGGCGCTCTGCCAACGTTATTACACTTCGATTGCGTCTCGTTTCCGGCCCGGTACCAAAACCAAAAAAGCGACCGTAAAACCGTACAATATTGGAATCCACGATGGGACTCCGTTTCCTGCGATGAAGGGAGAGATAGGCCGCCGAAACGTAGGCGCCCACCCCCGGTAAACGCGCCAGTGCCTGTTGCTCACTGGGAACTCTGTCGCCATACTGCGCGAGAGCTTTCCCGAGCTGGACCAGAAGCCTCGCCCTCCACCTGAGACCCAGCGGTCGAATTACATTTTCAACTTCCGCGACTTCTGCGCGTGCCAGGCTGGTCGGATCGGGATATGCGTCAATGAGGTTCAAGTATGTGGGGACTACCTGAGGTGCCTTTGTTCTTTGGAGAAGTATTTCGGCAATCAAAGTATGAAATTCATTTGTGGATGTACGCCAAGGGAAATCCCCAAAATTGACGCGGCCCCAGGCCACCACTTTCTTCCTAACATAGGACACCGTCTTTTTATCAACGGTTAACCCGCCGATAACACAGCTGACTGACTTATCTCGCGCAAGTTTCCCCATGTTCCTTGACAAGTGTTAGTCAGATGAGCGCAGAAACGATGCTCCTTCGTCGGTAGGGCTTGCAGCCACCAGCCACTGCTGGCCCGCCGCTAGGTCAATAGTGTACCCTATATCCACCACTCCTGAAGGCAGACCGCTAGGGCGGAAAGTCGCCCGGGTAATCCGAGGGAACCCTCCGCCTACACGATAAAGCCGTTCTGCGAGAACGCGAAACTTCCGTGCGGGAGCTACGCGGTCCGCTGGACTGTAGCCCCTGCCCACGAGTTTATCATTAAGACGCGTCAGCGCTTCGAAGTCGTGCTGCAGCTCTGTGACCAGTCCGCCAACTAGACTGTGCAGGCTGTTCACTGCAAGCGCGTCCTCCATCACTTGCAGGCTGAAAAGAAAGAGCTGGCCCCGTTCTGGGTCGTCGAGTTGATCTAGGCCGGAGATGAAATGCGTTGGCCCACCCGCGGTTCGACTGGACGTGGCTTTTACCTCTATAGAGACTTCTGCCCACTGGAAATCATGCAGTGCCGCCTCAGTTGCTTGCCAGCGATCGACCACTTCTGCATTTAGGGGGGAAAGCCACCGTCGCATAAACCACAGCTCGCCAAATAATCCAAGCGCATCCTCCCTGCTCATTTCGTCCGCTCTCGTGCTCCAGAACGCTCGCCAGCGTGCCAGCGCACTAGCGATGTCATTACGTAGAGCGCCATGCGGTTTTGCCAGTGTCCTCAGGATATCTTGGCTTACCGCACTGAAAGTCGGATTTTGTGCCTGGTCAACACAAACGAGATCTACATACAGGGCTTCCGCGTTAGAGCCGACTTGAAATCGTGCCGTGGTCACCTCAAGGCCCTTGGTTTCGCGCTGATTGAGTGGCTCCATGTCGTCAGTCGCCAGAATCAACAGATGCCGACGTCCATGCCCATCCACAGCAAGGTATATTGCCCGCTCCAAAGGCATGCCAGCCGCCCTTTTCCCGCTTATCCCGTCTGGGAAAGGCGGAGCCTCTAGCGAGGACCAGACGGTCTCCATTTCTTCAAGAGTCACGGATCACCACCCTACATTTCCTACGGAGCCAACGATGTACTCGATGGTCGCCGCACTCTCGCTGACGGGAAATGACACTGCTATCCCAAGGACGCTGCAGCCATTAGCCGGGTTGTCAAATAGCGGCAGGCGGCTATTTTCGCCTCTGCGCGGTACAGAATTGGGGCTTATCGGATAAAGCAACAGAAGACCCTCGCGACGGCTTCGCTGCCCTCTGAGCGCCCGAGGGAAATCCGACCCCTCGTTCGCCTCCGTTCGAGCCGAAGCCAGTTGCACGGCAGTCAATCCGATTTCCTCGTCGCCCCCGCGCTTACTCAGGGTCGCAGGATTTACCAAGGACCCGATGTCGTTAGCTGGACTCTGCTTTCGCGACCGGCTTATCCTATTGATTGGGATTCCATCAACCATCAAGGCAGGCTCTACTCCCAGCCTTTCGTCAGTCGAACTCAGTCCACGGATTGAGACCGTCCACTCAACTAACTCGTCCTGTCGCGCTTGGGCTTGTATGTACTGACGGATAGCGCCAATCTCGTTCGTACCGCGAGGATCGAAGCAGTATCTCGAGAGGAATGTGTCAATTGTCTGCCAGGGAACTCCGCTCCAAACGGGCTGTGACCGGCCTCCAGTGCCCGCGCTTGGTGTTCCGAGATCGGAAACAAGCTGGCGCCCAGCGTCTAGATTTGATGCCAACCAAGCCCGATCCTCCAAGCGAAACCTGGTTGTCTGGAGCAGATACCCGGAGTAGTTCTGTGCTACCACACGAGCACTACCCATTTTGTACCGCGACGTGATCATCATTACGGGATGGCTCCGAATGCGAGGGCCAAAATCAAGGGGAGTAAGGTTTTCTCGCTCATAGCGTGCGATTTCTCTCCTCAACTCCTCCTCCGCAAGCGCTAGGTCACGGAACCAGCCTGCCAGCTCTTCTGTCGTCCATATTCGGGTCAGGTCCACGTAGCTTTCACGGAAACCAAACCACCGTCCCATTTGCATCAGCGTATCGAAGGCCTCGGCACGCCTGACGTACAGGCTGACCAGTAATCCTTCCAACGTGAGCCCTCGCGATAGACGGTTACCACCCACTACGACAACCTTCACGGTTGGGTCCGCATCATAATCAAGTTCGTCTGTGGAATCCGAGTTCAGCACCAGAACCGGAACAGGGTCACGAAAGAGCCTGTCGATGTACCCCATTATCGTTTCGAACCGACTGTCTAAATCTACGTTTACAGAGGCAATCAAAGGACGAAATCTGTCATTCCAGCGGCCACTCAGTTCCGGCAATATCGATCCGCGATCATATCTCCAGGTCTGTCTTATCTCGGAGACGAATTCGCGAAGCCGCTCTCCAAGCCTGTTTTGCACTGGTTTTCGATGGTGAGTATGAACCAGCATTGTGGAGGGTATGTCCTCGCCCGCCCTTTGCATGCGTGCTGCCGTTGCAAGTATGAAATCGAGAAAAGCAGTTCTCATGGCAGGTGATACTATAGGGTCGTAGAGATCTACGTCTGCCCCAGTAGGCGTCATCAGGTCTGCTTCGTGATCCGGAATGAAATCGATTACGTTCAGGCCCGGCTGACCATCTAATTCTCCTGGCAACGCTTCGCGGCCGAACAAGCGTTCGGCACCGGTGTAGCCATTAGGCCTAGGAAGAGCGACAATAAAATCTCGCGGATACAGATCTTCGAACACGTCGCGATCGATAGCAAGATGGTTTATGAGAACATTGGCGAACGGAGTAGCCGTATAGGCTACATAGGAGACTCGGTTGAAAGAGCGAATCAGCGTTCTAACCAGACCGTTTATGACTGACGGGTCCAATTCATCGCCCGCTTGCGGGTCATCGACGTCGTCGGGGGTCAGATCGGTCTCATCCTGCAAAAGCGGTCGATTACCTCCAGTGTTAATGGAAGCCTGGTCAGCCTCATCATCGATGATAAGCACGGGCAAACTGGCCGGCGCGCGGCTCTCCATCCACCGTGTCAATCTACGCAGGACCGATGCGTTCTTCTTGCATACCAGCACCACGCGCTCATTTCCCTGCAAAACGTTCGCGTCAATGGTACCAGGCCTGAAATCTCCGTGGAGACTTGCACTGGTTAGCCCGACCCATCTCCATCCGGGGTCAGGCACAGCCACCCCCGCCGGGTCGAGGCCAAGTGCACGGTTAATTCTGCGCTGTGTCTGAAGGCGCAGAGAATTGTGTATGCCTGAGAGAACGATTAGTAGCTTGTAACCAACGTCGGCCGCCTTGGCAGCAAGGGCACAGAAATTCTCTGTCTTCCCCGCCTGTACATACCCCATGACCAAGCCGCGGATATCAAACTGGGCCGGGCCTTCCGGGCGCGGGTCTTCCAGATGGGAAAGAATCCGGTCTGTAGCATCATCGAGTGAGCCGATGTCAGCCTGATTCCGACTCTGCCGGTCAATAAGGTAAGCACGTAACGTACGCCAGTAATATCCTGTTGACGCATCCCATCCCTGAAACCACGCTCTGGGTCCGCCATGGCCAGAGAGGACATGGGCGCGCCTGATCGGGAGCGCAGTCTCTTCTTCGTACCTTACCCGCACTTCCTGCATTAGCCCTCGAGGCACCCTTGCCATGGTCAGGGCATCATCGAGTGAAACTCCGAGACTGTCGACAAGACTTCTAACGGCTCTCAGATATCTCTCAACCATGATTACCACCCAATTTCCTGAGCAGCATCGGGGTTGTCCGCCCGCAACACGCCTTTGATCTTATTAAGAGCCGGGACCTCTCCTGCCTTCCCCGCGGCCTGTTCCAAGGCTCTTGCCAGCCTCGCTTCAGGATCTGGTTCCTGGGAGGTGTGGTAGCTCGCTGAAGGCTCCTCCAATTGGTGCGAGACCATCCCTGCTCCCTCGGCACCAGCGGCGCGAACGGATCTACCGGTGGCCGGCGTATAGGCTTTCCTCGCACGCTTCGCCAGATCTTCAACGGGTGACTTTAATCGAGCCCGCAGGTCGGCAGGTAGAACCACGCGGGTCTTGGCAAAGTTTACTTCGAAGGCGGAATCAAGGTCCGGCCAGAAATCCAGAGCCACACGTGCAAGTTTGGTATGCTCGTCTGAAATCCTCATGTGGCACCAACCACCGCTTTGAATCATGCGGTCGGCCCGGTAGACGTAGAAACCCTGTTGAAAGTTCCACTTCGCCGGGCCTGCATAGCGATTAAAGGCTCTCAGCGAAGAAAAGCGTTCTTGGGGAGGGAGAATGTAGGGCGTGTACGCTACGAGCCCTGTTCCGTTCTCGCCGGATACGTCGATCTCAAGAGCCGGTAGTCTCATTGTTGCCTTTTCATCCCGGGCATAAGGATCCCACGGTTCAACGGGAGTCTCGTTGATAGTGATCTTGAGCTTCTTCTTGCTTTTCGCTTCACCTGCAAGAAACCTGTGAAATACCATTCCAAGGTGGTCACTAAGCTCGTCCGCCAGTCGAAAGAAACCAGCCCTTGCTTTGTCACCCCACGGAATCTTGTACCGCAACACACGGTCAAGCTGCTCCCACAGTACTACAGTGCCGACATTCTTATTCAGCGTCTCAATCATTGTTTCAGTTCTATCAGCCGGAGGGATATCAATGATTTCCCACCTGTCCGTATTCTTGACATGTCCTAAATCCCATTGCCTCACCTCTATTCGACGAGCATTGCGGTTTGTTCTGCTGGCTACGGTCAGCCTCGAGCACTGAGAAATGGACGCCGTCTTTAGTCCCAGCCCAAACTTCCCGAGTTCCTCGACTTCGTAGTCCCGCTGGGTGCCAAACCTCATTGCCTCCGTAATGGTTGCGGCCGACATGCCAGTCCCGTTATCCGAGATTCGCACCCAGGAGTTTTCTCCGTCGAATTCCATTCTCACCGCCACCGACGAAGCGCTGGCTTCAATGGAATTATCGATGATATCAGCAACCGCATGAACAAAGTCGTAGCCGACTTCCCGCATCGATGGAATCAGCCTTCTAGCCGAGGGTATGAGCTCGAGGGTTCTTCGCTTTCCTATCGGGCTCATTGCGCGGCGGCACCCCCTTGAGAAAGGATTCCATACACAATATCAGCAATCTGCTTTGCCAGATAAGGCGGAACGGCATTACCCACCTGGACGTACTGCGCTGTCCTAGGTCCGGAAAAGAAGTAGTTATCGGGAAACGTTTGGAGACGCGCAGCCTCGCGCACGGTCAAACTCCTGCATTGAAGCGGGTCCGGGTGTATATAGTAATGGCCATCTTTGCTGATGTGAGAAACGATGGTGGTGCTCGGCCGTCCCATGACCTGGACGCGGAATCTATCAGAGAAATTGCCCCCCTGCTCGACTGCGATATCAGCGCTCGTGTGTTCGGGGATAAGATCGGTCGGAAAGTGCTGCAGAGAAGGAGATACCCCGTGTAACCTCGCGTAGCAAGAAGCGTAAAAATAGCGGTACAGGTCTTTATCCATGTGTCCCCTAGAACTATGGTTGCAGATACCGCCGATATCCGGATCGCAATACCAGTCCGCCATGTAATCAACCCTGACGTCAGTATGGATGAACTCAGCTCCCCGGTCGGCGACCGGTGCACGCACCTCGCCGAGCAATTGGCGAACGAGATCACTTAACTCAGGGCCGCCCACTCTCCTTGCCCCTGCGTTCGCCCAGCGGCTGCGACGCTGCGAATGGAGGTGTTCGGCCCACGACCGACCGGAATCGCGGTGCCGCGACAGGCCGCTGCGGATCTTTGGCAGGTGACCTATCACTTTGGACACCGATACGGTTGGTCTCGGCGCTAGGATCTCTGGCATTTCGGCGTGAATATCATCCCGAATTCCGAGGAGGATAACCCGATGTCGTGCCTGAGGCACCCCGTACTTTTCCGACCTGATTACAGACCCTTCCAAGTTGCCATTCTCAAACAGGCGCCTCTCCACGAGTGAGTAAATGCGATAGCCTTCGTGTCTATCGTTCGGGGTGTTTAGATCCTCGCGCGTTACGGCGGTGGCAGGGTCACGCAGGTCCTCAAGAATCCGATGGAAAACATGTTCATTTTCGAGGGTGGCTGACAACAAGCCCTTCACATTCTCCATGATAAACACAGCCGGACGATGGTCTACCAGAATCTGCAGGTACTCAACGTATAGCTTCTGGCGCACATCGGCGCCGGGCACATAATCTGGATTACCCCGATTTCTTGACCTGCCCGCAAGAGAGTAAGCCTGACAGGGAGGACCACCAAGCAGAACCCAATCATCATTAGCTCCGACTGCAATGCTGATACGATTTCGGACTTCCTCCACGGGTGCGCCCCCGGGTCCCAAGGTTACGTGCCAGCATTTCGCGTTCGACTCTCGGGCCACAAGGGGTCGTCCCTCATAGAGAGCGCCTATGCCTATTTCACCTCGTAGAAATCGATAGTATGACTCTGGGGCACCGTCAGGAAATTGCCGGAAAAATGCCCTCAGTCTGAGGGTCTCGAAAGCGTAGACCTCGTTCTCGATGGAAAGAGCGACATCGAAGGCTCTGTTACCCCGGTTGTCCTTCACCCGTGAGAAACCTTCGCTCAGCCCCCCTGGGCCGGCGAAGATGTCTATTACACGTATCATTGAGCCGTCCCCGCGGTACCGCGCGCCATTCCATCAGGCTCCCGGAGCGCACTACTTGCCTTTCTCGGAGAGTCCCAGTACGGTGACTTACACCTCGGACATCTATGCGGCCTTTCGGGCTTTCTCGGTATCCACCGATGCCCGCAGCGCAGACACTGCAATTGTGGCAGACGAAAGAGGCCATTCACACTACTTGTAAGGATACCTTGTAAGTAAGCGCGTGTCAAGGAAATCTTATCCCCCGCTGATACGTGGTACCGCCGTGGTACCATGCCCTCTTGACAACCCCGCACCCCGTGTTATAATGAATCCATTGGTACCACGTTGGTATCACAAATTTGAATGGGAGGGCGAACAAAATGGCAATGCTTTTGGAAACCAAGAAATACCAAGCTACACTAACCAATGCGGGTAGAGCTGGATGGAGCGTAATATTCAGACATCCTGTCGTAGTTAATCCCGCAACCGGCCAGCCGCCTCTCCGAATCAAGAGGGGCTTGGGGACCCAACTTGAAGAGGAAGCCAAGTCAATGGCTAACGAACTGAATGCCTTGCTTGCGGATCCCAGTTATTGGAGTCTGGCGGCTCGGTCGGCTGCAGGCTCCCGGTTCAGCGATAAAGCTGTAAAAATATTCTTCGACCCCATGGAGCCAGAGGAATTGGACTATCCGGCTATGAGAGAAAAGTACATTCGGCTGCCCACCGATGAAGATGGCTATAAGCGTGTGCTCATTATCGGGACCACCGGCGCAGGCAAAACTACGATGCTTAGACAAATCATAGGTACTAACCCGCAAAGTGAACGATTTCCCTCGGTATCGACCTCGCGATGTACCATCGCTGATACTGAGATCGTTATTTCTGAGGGACTCTACAAGTCAGTGGTCACCTTTTCACCTCAGGAAGAGATTAGAGAGGCGGCAGATGAGTGCCTCGCTGCAGCCATCTTAGCTGCCTATCGGAAATCTCCCGATGATGAGATTATCAGAAAACTACTGAACCATGTGGACCTGCGCTTTAGGTTCAGCTACGTATTAGGCACTGGTGTTAGGGCCGAAGATGACGAGCGTGGGGACGTGGCCGATGAGAATTCGTCGGCAACGCAGGAAGGTGCAGATGAATTTACAGCCGCCAATCTTGAGGGCACAAACGAAGTAATCGCCAGGCTGGTGCAGCAGGTCAAACGCATCGCTGAGAAACATGGAGATTCTCTACGCCGGGACTTGGTAAGAACCGAAGTTGACCAGCGCGTCGCGGATGAGCTGTTCGAGGAGGAACTGGATAAGCTTCTGAGGGAAGACGAAGAGTTCCAAGAGGCCGGGGATCAGATGATGCAGGAAATCCGGCAGCGGTTTCAGATGTTAGATAGCCAGTGCATCGAAACAACCCGCCAAGACTGGCCGATTGTCTGGCACTGGCAAACAGATGACAGAAGGGCTTTCCTAAAACAGATAGCACTGTTTTCCGGGAACCACTACAAATTGTTCGGGCAGCTTCTCACTCCGTTGGTAAACGGAATACGTGTCTCAGGGCCATTCGTCCCTCAATGGCGAGGGGATAGCCCAAAATTAGTGCTCATTGACGGAGAAGGATTGGGGCATTCACCTGAAACGTCATCGAGTATTCCCTCGTCCGTAATCCAGCGGTTTGACACCGTAGATGCAATCGTCTTGGTGGATAACGCCCAGCAACCTATGCAGGCTGCCCCGGTGGCTGCGCTCAGAGCTGTGCTATCATCAGGCAATGTTGGCAAGCTAGTCTTTGCCTTTACCCATTTCGACCAGATTCAGGCACCTAATTTTCAGACCTTGAAAGATCGGGAGAATCATGTCCGGGGCACGGTTGAGAATGCGATAAGGTTCATAGGAAATCAGCTCGGACCTCGGGCCGAGAGGGACCTCCGCCAGCGTATTGAAACAGCTTGCTTCTATCTCGAGAGAATGAACGAATGGCTCGATCTCACCAAGAAGGTGGGAAACCGCGCCGCCCAAGCCCTCAATAAGCTGGTAGATGTGATATTCTCAATGGGCAAGCGCGTGGCGCCAACAGAGGCTAGCCCGGTATACGACCGGCTGAATCTTGCCATGGCCGTGAGAGATGCTGTAGCCACCTTTCATGAGGATTGGCGCGGTCTGCTCGGACTTGCTAATACGCCAAGGACTGAGAAGGTACATTGGGCCAAGGTGAAAGCTCTCAATCGAAGACTCGCTGAAGGGTGGGCTGAGGAATATGACGGATTGGCACCAGTTGGTAGTCTCTGGAAAGAATTGCGAGAACAGGTCTATCGTTTGATAAACAGTCCCATCGAATGGAGAGGACCCCGCCTAACAGACGAAGAGACTAGGGAAGTCTTGAACAGATTCGCAAACGAGGTAAGTGAACGCCTCGGTATTCTCGTTAGGCAGCGCATCCGATTCGAGCGAGTTCAGAAGTGGCAAACCGCGTATAGTTTTTCAGGTTTGGGGTCGACATTCAGTAGGGCTAGATTTATTTCCAGCGACATATACATGACGGCCGCGCCTATCCCTGATGCTACACCGTCTCCAGATGGAAACAGCTTCCTACGGGAGGTAATAAGAGCCGTGGAAGACGCAGCCTCAACATGCAAGGCAACGCTACACTAGCGCCGGAGGGGGGTTTGTCAATTCATTGAACGGTCAGCCAAGCTGCCGGCGGTAAGTCAAGGACACGCTAATGAGTCAGTCAAGCCAAAAGCAAATATACAAAGAATTTGAGGCACTTGCCCAAGAGGAACTAACTGGTGCTCTGTCTGTAGTTCCATCAGATCCCCTCCATCGTCTACTGGTTTTTATCGAGGCGATCAGAGTTCTTGATTGTTGGACTGTCTCTACCCCCCGGGCCGAAAGCGAGGAACAACAGCCTGCCTTATATTTTCAGATAATTCAATGGGGGTGGAACTTAGCCGCGAAGAACCTTTTTTCATCACTGCAGAACTTCGGCGGATTTCCACTCGCTGAAAGTACCGAACGGAGCCGGGCATTCGCCCGGAATCTTCTTCATCAGTTCGGTCGTTCTGTATTAATGAAACGGGCTGCACAAATGATTAGATACGGCTACCTTATTGCAGAGCGCAATGATGAAGGTTTCCTTGCTAGAGCAGTCCATAAAATGCCTTCGCAGTTTCTAGACGAAGTGGAGTTTTACCGCTTGGAAGCTTTGGAGAATACACTGAACAGCCCTGACATCGACTCTTGTGGCGAATGGAAGCTTTTTGATATGCATAACGAAGCATTCCCGTTCGACCGTATTGGCAATTTCTTTGGCAGAGATGGTAAAAAGGCTTTAACGGATTGGAGAAGGGCTGATATCGATAAATTGATGCTCCCACTGATTCATCCTTGGGATTCCGGCCGTGGAATCATGATGGGTTATGACGCAATACCCGAAGTGGATTTTCACTTCTTGGCTGAAGCCCTCGCATTAGTAACAAGGTGGCGAGACGAGGCAGGTATCCATCCGAGCGTAGAACTCGGAGAGATTAGTGGCGCGGACCTAGGCATGATTGTCACTATTATTGTTAGCTCATACATTAAACACATCAAGTTTGCCTCCCTGGCTGCCAAGGAAAGTCCCGAAATATCCATCCAGCAAAGCCTCACGATATGGAAGCCATTCAAGGAACTGGAGCAAAACGTCACTGACTTTGGAGAGTTCGACCAGGCAGTGGTTCGGAAGGCACTTGCTGCAATTACAATGCGAGCAGGCGAAGTTTCCGTGTTTAACGAGCATACCCCGTTCTTCATGCCCCTCTTACTCGATCTGGGTAATGGATTAGTTTTATGTCCTATCTCGAGTTTAATAAGAAATCCATTTCACTCAATAGCTATCCTACAGGAATTACGATGTCCTAGAAACAAGATAGGGTTATCATATCCTAGGGAAAATTGGATGAGGACAGATCTCTACGCGCTTTTTCAAGGGACCAGGTATCAATGCCTCGGTGGCAGCATAAAGATTCGCGGTGGTAACGCCATAATAACGGACATAGACGCTGCAATATTCGACAGACTAACTGGTGAACTGGCTTTGTTTCAGCTAAAATGGCAGGATTACGCAACTAATGACATTCGCCAATTGCGCAGTAAAGCAAGCAATCTGACAAGTGATCTTGACGAGTGGGCTGACAAAATCACTGCCTGGGTAGACCAGAATAGTCTAAGACGGCTGGCGACCTGCTTCCACTTGAAGCTGAGGAAAAGCGAATCTATTACTTCCTATCATCTGTTCGCCGTCTCTCGCGTCGCCGCCCGTATGCAGGGCTTTGGATTTGAGACACATTCTGCATCGCTAGCTATTGCAAATTGGCCTCAATTTGTTCGAATGCGCTGCGAAGCAGGCCCAGCCGAAAGGGTATTCCATGAGCTACATCAGAGATTAAGACGCAGAATGAAAGAGCCTGCTACAGTCCAGCCTCTGTCGGTAACGATCCAGGTATCAGGGTGTTCAGTGACATTTGATGGTTTGTGGAATACCTGCAGTGAGTGATGAAGGAGGCCAGCTGAATCGCGGCATACTGAACGTCAGGCAAGAAAGCCCTGCCGGTTGCGCCGATTGCCCTACCAGACTGGATTTGAACCATGCTCTTTATCACGGCGCAGTCCAATCTCGCAGCGAAGGGCTGGGGGACGGGGGTCATTAGCTAATTGCGCGAGTCGATAGGCGGGCCCGAAACTGGGGATTAGGGGCGAGGGATCAGGGTTAGCTCGCAGCTGTTATCCCGCCAGCTCTTCCCATCTCTTGCGGTAGTGGACGGTTGGCCGTAGCCAGTAGTCGCTGGTCACCCGTCACTAGTCACTAGTAAGTAGTCAGCAGTCAGTAGACCGTAGTCGCTGGTCCCCAGTCACCAGTGTCGCGACTGTATCTCTATGAATCTCTACGAGTCTCCCAATCTCCCCCAGTGTATCTCTACTGTGTCTCTCCCAATCTCCAATCTCTAATCTCTGTGAACTCCATGAACTCCAACGTGTCTCCCGTCTCTATGAACTCAACGAACTCTATAAACTCTATAAGCTCTATGAACTCAGTTCGCTTGTTTGCTAATGCGGATGTCGGAATGCTAGCATAAGAGACCGCCCGGCTATTTCGTATACGGCGGGATGTTCAAGCGAAGAGGTGCGTCATGCAACAACAGTCAATAGAGCAAAACAGATGTTTTCTAAAGGATAACCTGCGAAAGACGGTCGATTTCTCAACGACCGATCAGAGTGCCGGAGGCGCTCCACCGCCTATCGAGAAGGAGTGTTCCGCCGGTGCAGAGAGAATCGACCTGATTCGTCCGGACAAGTTCCGGGCATTGCCCAGGGCGGATCTGCTATCTGTCATAGCGAATCGCCAGAGCCGCCGGGAATTCAGCGAGACCCCGCTGACTCTGGAGGAATTGTCGTTCCTCCTGTGGGCAACTCAAGGGGTACGAAAACAATCAGGCACCGGCCCTGTTCG
>Ga0315274_10010516_pt1 | contig 13321 bp, 12 predicted proteins | sample YL17G02_20_MG_FD_203700 | JGI IMG/M metagenome (GOLD analysis project Ga0315274, IMG submission 203700) | Sediment microbial communities from Yellowstone Lake, YNP, Wyoming, USA - YL17G02_20 | ecosystem: Environmental > Aquatic > Freshwater > Lake > Sediment | place: USA: Wyoming | collected...
GGCGAGCAAGCTGCGCCTGCCGCGGAAAAAGTGATTTTGCAGGTCGCCGGTGCCTCCCCATCGTGTTTTTCCTATGATTCTTGACCAGATCCATTCTGGTTCACGCTTTTTTGAGGTTATAGATACGCCACTCTCGCGCCTGGACAGCACGCACCGCGACAACATCATCAACAACTATTTCCCCAACGCCGCCGACCAGGTCATCATCCTTTCCACCGACACCGAAATTGACAAGGATTTCTACAAGACTTTGGAGCCGCACTTGAGCGGCGCAGTACTCCTGGATTTCGACCAGCGCCAGGAACTCACCACCGTTAAAGAAGGTTATTTCTGGAAGGAATAATATGGCAGACCGACTCTACACTTCATCGGAAGCGGACGAAGTCCTCAGCGCGCTCCGCCTCGAAACCAAGCTGGAGAAGTTTGTGCTGGCGCGCATGGCCTTCACCCTGTCCCTCGCAACGCACGGCAAGGATGTTCCCCCAAGTCCCAACTTCGGCGGCGCGGAAATCAAGCGGCCCACGTTCATCGCCACCGACGAAACCTTCATGCGGACCCTCGTGGCCATCGTCCACGAAAAGGTGGACATCGGCGAGGAGGAGTTCTACTCCAACAAATCCTTCGTGAAGAATCACATAGACGCTGGCTGCGCCCACTTGCACAAGCTGTTCGGCGAATGCGGCCGGGATCCCTCCAAGCTCATGACCCGCCTGGTGGATCTAGTCGAGTTCGAGGGACGCAAAGAGATGCGGGGCCGTGAACTGGATGTTTTCATTGGCCGCAAGGTCCTCAACAACGACGAAGTCATCCTCCAACTGAACGACACCGCCAAGCACGCCAACTCCCACTTAGCCATCATGGGCAAGCCCGGCGTCGGCAAGACCCAGTTCCTCCTGAAGATCCTCGCCGACATCCGCATCCAGTCCAACTTCCAGACGAATTTCATCTACTTCGATTACAAGGGCGACGTGGTGGACAACCACCGTTTCCTCGAACTCGCCAAGACCCAGACCTACCACCTGCTTCAGGGCAACCAGAGCCTTCCGATCAACCCCTTCGTCCTGCCCGACTACCAGGACGCGACTATCAACTTGTCAGCACGCGAGAAAGCGGAAAGCTTCGCCTCCATCAACTCCAAGCTTGGAGTCGTGCAAAAGGGCTCTCTCACGGATGCCATCCGTGCCGCCTATACGAAGCGTGCCCGCACCGAGAAACCATACCCGGACTTCCAGGATGTGCTCGACATCGTCCGTCATGATTACGAGGCGCAGGGCAAGAGCGACGACAGCCTGATCGAAGTGTTGCGCGATCTGGCCAACTTCAATCTGTTTTGGAAGCACGGCGATGAAATCCTGCCCTTCGAGCGCATCTCCAACCGGTCCATGCTGGTTGACCTTCACAAAATGCCAGTCCTGAAGGAACTGGTGGCCTACCTGGTCATCGAGCGGCTTTACAAAGAGATGGCAGCTCTCCCGGACAGCCCCATGACCAACGGAAAGCGGACCATCCGTACCATCCTGGTCATTGACGAGGCCCACAACTACCTCGCCCAGAAAAACATCTTCTTGCAGCGCATCATTCGGGAAGGCCGCTCGAAGGGCATCGTCGTTTTCTTCGCCTCACAATCCCCTAACGACTACCAGCAGCCATTCTTCAACTTCCAGGAATTGCTGGAGTTCGCCTTCGTTTTCCAGTGCGAAGGCGTCACCGCCAACTCTCTCCAGGCCATTCTCGGCTGCAGCGCCAAGACCGCCAAGGACCTCCAAACCGAGGTCGCCCGCCTGGAACCCTTCCAAGTCATCGCCCGGAGTGACGACAAAACTGAGGACTTCACCAAATTCACCGCCGAAGCGTTCTTCAAGAATTACTGACCAAATGGAGCCTCAATGCACCACGAGCAACCAGCCTGTTGAGTCAGCACAGACATCCAAATCCAGTACAGATAAACGCCATCGGAGGAGGTCTCCTCCGCTCAACGTTTAAGCGTGTTGAGCGAGCACTTGAGGCCGTCTCGTGTGAGGTCCTAATCGTTCTCCAGCATACCCACAGTCCGGATGGGAACAGGTCTTCGCTCACGGCAGATTCCTAGTCCCCGACCTCTGGGAAGTCAAAGAATGCAGCGACGGCCACCACGGCCAACTCGCTACGCGTTGATCTGCCGGGCAATCGCCGCGCCTGATTTGGAAAGGAAGTGGCGAGTTCGGGAGCCCCGTTTGCTGGCGGGTTCCGACCTCACCAGACCGAGCCTTTTCAACTCCTTCAGCGCTCGGATCACTGGATTGAGCCCCATGGGGTGCTTTTCACGCAGCCGTTTCCGGATCACGGTCGCGGTCGCGTGCATGTCCGAGGGCATCTCTGCCAACGCGAGCAACACCGCTTTTCGTGCTTTTGCGCGCACTACCTGGGCATACTTCCGCCAGTCGATGTGCTGCGGGATCTGAGGCACCTCAATCCCAAAGGTCTGCTTCACAACACGCCGACCGCGCTTCGTAAGTGCGTAGAGCTTGCCGGTCACGTGGCGCGGGTTCAGACAAATGACCGACCCGCGTTCCCGCATTTCCTTCAGAACCAGCCAGATGTCCCGGAGTTGAATTCGCGGGCTGAGTGATCGTGTTGCCTTGCAGATTTCGGTCGTCGTCATTGGCTTTCGGAGCGCCTGTGCTACCGCGGCGCGCTGCCGACCGCGCTTGACCCATTTCGCGTTACCATTCTCTCGTGACATGCCCCTGTCACCACTCCGGGGTTAATAAAGGTTGCGGTGGAACGGATCGGACAGTGGCGGCCCAGCCACCAAGGGAGAGAGCGGGAAAGTCGGCGAACCCATCGTGGGGGGAGCACGGGTTCGCGTGGCTGCGGGTTCGTTTTTGGCGTGCTGCTCCCTCGATTTGCTGCTTCTCTACCGACGTGACAACCGTTTGCGGGTACCGGCGCTGGTTTCTTTGGGTAGGCATTCTCGTCGTGGGCGTGTTGTCGGTTGTACTCGTCCTGCGACGAAGCGCCACAGTGCCCGTACCCGCCAACGTCACCTGGAAGCCGCAGCCTGATCAGTTCCCGTTGGGTGCAGCCATCCAAGGCAGCCACGTCGAGTTCAGCGCGGCCTTTTTCACGGGACAGAAAGCCACCCGCCTGCCGGCGTCTTTCGCTCGGCTTCCCAACTGGCTGCGGCGACCGGTCGTGAACTTGTTCATTCGCGCCCAAGCCGCGTCCGCCAAGTCCCGCTGGAAGATCAGGGTCGAAGCCCCGCCGTTCGTGCGCGTGGATGACTCGAAGGTCGACTTTGACTCTGTCCAGGGTGTCATGGTAGCGATCCGTGCCCATCTCGATACTGATCAACCGGGCAATTGGGAGGGAAACCTCCACGTCAGCCTGCGCAACCGTTCGGGCACGACAAACGCCATCGATCTGCCCGTTCGGGTCAACGTGTTGCGCCACCCAGTCGAGAAGGTGCGGAAGGTGTTGGTGACCGAGACTCCCTACGGCATGTATTCCACGGATGACGGGACCCGTTTCCTGCCTTTGGCGCAGGTGACCGAGCATCTGGCGGAGCGAGGGGTTCAAGTGGATTTCCGCGAGGAGTTGCCCGAGGTCCTCACGGGCTACGACCTCATCCTGCTGGCAGGCAGTCCTCTGGTACGCACGCCCGCGGCGAAGATTCAGCAGTTCCGGGAGCGAATCGCCCTGGGCGCGCATGTGGTTCTGGCCGCCGACGCCTTCTTCGTCGGCACCTCGCAGACTGCGACCGAACTGATGAAGTCCTATGGCCTGCAAATGGAGAACGACGATGCCGGCTCAGCCGTCACCAATGTGGTCGTCGCTACCGATCCGCTGACTGACTGTGTGCGACGGGTCAACTTCTGGCGCCCGGCGCGGATCACCGTCACCGACGCTGCTCAAGGTAAAGTGTTGGTCCAGGACCAGGCCGGGCTGGGTGGTTTCGTCGCGGTCTCACGCGCCCCGGGCCGGGGCGAGCTGCGGGTCGTGGCCCAATCGCTTTGGTGGAACTGGCTGAAGGAGGATCCAGCGCAAGTGGACAACGTCCAACTGATGGAGAACCTGCTGCAGCCCTGACAAGACGGTCACTTGCGCAGGCGGAAAAAGAGACCTTCGCCCGAGGCTGCGAGTGTCACCTGGTAGTCTGAACCGACCGGCAGTGGCAACACATTCAGCGCAGCCCAGCTCGGCGGAGAGAGGCTCTGCGTGCCTTCCAGGTAGAACCCGCTGCTCCCGGCCTGGGGCCAGGTGATCACTACCGTGGTCCCCGTGAGCGTGATGGACAGCCGAGGTCCGGACATATCGGCACTGACCGCGATCGTAACGGAGAAGGTTTGTAGCACGCTTGCGGGATCCCAGGGCTGCAGGTAATCCAAAGCGAGGGTCGTCGCCCCTGAGTGTACCGCCCGAAAAGGAAAACTGAACGTGCCTGGACTGCCTGGACCCCCGCCGGGATCCGCATTGTAAGCGGCGGGGCCGGTGGGGACCACCGAGTCCCCATTGGTCGACATCAACAGCCAGGTGTACCCGGTGGACGGGTTGCCGCGCAGGTTGACCAAGATGGATTGGTCGACGACGGCACCGACGGTCTGCCCGTTGTCCTGCTCCGTCAGCACCAGTTCCTGGGCACAGGTCCACGCTGCCACTCCCGCCACGAGCAGGAGCGTCATGATGGGCTTAAAGGAAGCTGCGGCATGCATCGGTGTCGGTTCAACGCATAGCCGCGTTTGAGCCCCCAGGCAAGACAGCACTGCTCCCGTTTCTGGCGTGGTTTGCTGAGCGGCAGCGTGTTTGAACCAGATCGCCAGCCAGAGAAAGGATCCGGGCCAATCCCTCCGAACAGAATGGGCGCAAGATTCTTAACTGCTGGGCACTCTCAAGTTTCCTATGAGTACCCTGAACTACCTGGAGATCCTTGCGCCGGCTTACTCGCCTGGCAGCAGCGATAGGCCAGAGGTCCCAGCAACCGCCAACGCCGCTTCGTCCGGTGAGACAGACAGCGCCCTCGAAAATCTGCTCCACCAAAAGTCCCATCTCCAGGCCAGGAAACTGGAGATTCTGGCAGCCGAACTGCGCTGGCGCCTCCATCTCGCCGCCCAGAACCTCCACACCCTGGAGCAGGATCAATCCTCAGTTCACGACCTGCTCAACCAACTGACCATTGATGCCAACTACCGACTCCGCGATCACCAGGAAAAAGCGCCTCTTTATCGTCGCATGTTCGAGATCGAGACCGAAAAACGCGCCCAACACGTCGAGTGCTGGCGCGATGTCGCCAACGTGATGCGCGACTTCCTTGTCACCTGGGAAGCCCACGAGCAGGCGCGCTCCCGGGCCATGTTCTTAAACGATGTGGGAACAGGAACTTCGTGATCTCTGCAAAAAGCTGAAGCCCCTGGTGGGCAAACGGGCGGACACGCTCTGGCTAGCCTACGCCACGGCGGAGACGCCCGACTCGAAGCGGGAAGCCGAAGCCTTGATCCAGATGTTCGCCGCACGACATCTCGGCGCTGGAGTCAACACCGAGTCGATTCTCCTGCCGCCGCCTTCGGCGGAGTCAGCCACTGGCGAGTTCTTCCTGGGAACAGTGTACTATGGCGCCAAGCCGCTCTTCCCGCTCTTTCTGCGCCGGGAAAACTTCGTCAAACACATCGCCATCCAGTCCATCACTGGCGGGGGCAAAACCAACGTCGCCCAGATGCTCCTGCTCGGGTTGCTCGAACAGGACATCCCTTTCCTGGTCTTGGATTGGAAGCGCGCCTATCGCGCCTTGCTCAGCCTCCCAACTCCGAAGGTCGCCGGTATCCAGATCTATTCGGTGGGACGAAAGACCGCCTCACCCTTTCATTGGAATCCGCTGCGAGGACCGCCGGGCGTTGACCCAAGGACCTGGATCAGCGTAGTCGTCGAGGCTTTGGAGAAATCCCACATCTCCGGCCCCGGTGTCGCCGACATCCTGATCGACCTTCTCGACAAGAAGTTCGCCGAGTTCGGTTTCTACGACGGGGTCCCCACCAAGTACCCGAACTTCTTCGATGTTGCTGAAGCACTCGGTCGGGTCCGGTTTACAGGGCGCAAAGGACTTTGGGCCGATTCCGCGGGCCGAATCCTCAGCACTTTCACCTTCGGCCCCGCCGCCGGCGCATTCAACGCCCGGAATCCGGTGAAACTCGAGGACCTGCTGGAAAAGCCGGTGATCATCGAACTCGACCAGGAACTGCCGAAGCCTTTGCGTGTTTTCATGAGTGACCTGCTGTTACGCTGGATTCACCTTTACCGGCTTGGCCAAGGTGAGACTGACGAACTCCGCCATGTGACTTTCTTGGAAGAGGTTCATAACCTTTTCCAACGCAGCCAGATAGAGAAGTCAACAACCAACAGCCTGGAGAACGTCTTCCGAGAGATCCGTGGGTTTGGCGAGGGTTTGGTGTCGATCACTCAACACCCATCTCTAATACCAATCTTTATTTTAGGTAATTGTAGCACGCAGATCTACTTGGGGCTCCAGCACGAGGACGACATTCAGACCGCGAAGCGAGCGCTGTTCCTCGATCGCGGAGACGAGGTGTTCCTGGACCGGCTCAAGGTTGGCGAGGGCATCGTGAAGATCAAAGGACGCGTGAATCCCTGCCTGGTCCGCTTTCCGTTGGTCCCGATTCGGAAGGGGGCCGTCGCTGACGATTACCGACCGCCGGGGGAGGTGGACGATCGAGAAGAGGGTGTGGGTTAAGTCCGGTGTGGTTGAGGAATTGGACGAGCGCCAGCTCAGGCTCCTGCATCTGGTTTACGAGCAGATCCTTTTCTACTACCAGAAGCTGCATCGCACGCGCCCCTGCTACCAGTATCCCCTGAGCCTTTCCCGCCTGATGCGCCTCTGCCGACGGAACAGCCACGCCGTCACGACGGCGCTCCGGTATCTGGCTAACACAGTGCCAGCGGGCTCGCACTCTGAACCGCCTGTTTTCTACGACCGGGTCGCCTCGGCGAAGAACAAATCCCACCGGCCATATCGGATCTTTCTGCGCAGGCCTGTCGCTTGAGTCCGGACCTATCTCCGCTCGTCAAGGTGACTGCGACCCGCAGCCGTTTATCCTGGTGCATGCCTCAGCGCGCCCGAAGGACAGCACGATAGAACAAATGCTGGGAACCTTGGGTGATCGAGTCATCAAATTCCAGTGCGCCTTGCCAGTTGGTCGATATATGGAGGGTCCACCATCTCGACAGGTTCGTTGAGGTTTGGATCTCCACTTCGCCTGCCTTCGGGCCCACCAGGCGCAAGCGCATGCGCCCGTCGCCTGTCACTTGCACACCCGTGAATTTAGGTCCTGACCAGCGTGCCTTCAGGGTGAAACACTGGCTTGCGTTCTCAGCGGAATGGCGCAGGAACTGCACCTTGTCGCTCAAGCCCACCGATTTCAGGCGGGCCTGAAGCCAGAGCGTCTTTGTGCCTAGCACGGACGCAGGAAGAAGCTCATCATAATCGTAAAATGCCTCGGCCTCGACCCCAGTCGGTGTAGGTGCATCAAGGATCCTTTCCCACGACTGGCCGTCCTTGGACGCGTGCAAGGAGCCTTCGCCGTAGGCCCAGCCGTAGTTCCAGACCGACAGTCCGACATCGGCACTCAGCCTCACGTACGCCGCCAGCACGGGTTCAGGAAAATCGAATCGTTTGGTCAAAACAGCACCCTGATCCGCGCTGGCCGGGCTCCAGCAACTCATCCTGCCCCCATCGAACACCGCTTTCTGGATGTTGACTCGTTCAACGACAAAGGCGTCGGCATTGGTCGCCAAGACGCTTCGATAGGAATGCTCGAAGTCCCAGAATGCCTCGCTGTAGCCCGTCTGGTCACGGTATCAAGCCACCATGGCCGAGAGCAGGCCAATGGCCCGTTCGGATCGTTCGCAGGTCCAGGTGGGATCGACATCGACCGCCGGAGCGCAGGCGACATGGGTGTCGAGCATCTCATTCCAGCTATAGAAACCGAAGCCATTCCCATGCTCCCCGGCCTGACCGGCATACGTCCGACTGCTCCGCTCAAATGCAGGCGTATTCGATGGGAGATCCCAATCCGAATACGTGCGGTAGGTGAGGACGAACTTCTGCCCCAGCGTTCGCCGCCTCTGGTCCAACGCCACTAATTCCTCTATGTCCAGCGGGCCCGTCGCTCGAAAGAGGACTACGTCGGCATAATCGCAACAGCTTGGGTTCCCGCCATAGCGAACCCGATAGCGCACGGCATCCGGATTACGGCTCTTGTACTGGTAGGGAACCTCCGCGAGGAAGAGCATCTCGGGGTAAGCCTCCCGCACCAACGCACCGATGCGACCCAGCGAATCGGACACCATCCCAGACCTGAACTCGACATGGTCTTCGACTGCCTGCGGGTGGGCCGCCGTTCCGCCCAGAGTCCCAGCGTAGTCGAACACCTGTTTGTCCTGGACATCGATCTCAAAGAAATCGGCGAATCCGGTGTTCCAAGCGGCGTTGAGCGCATGAGGGTCGGCATAGCGGTCCCGCAGCCAGCGGCAAAAGAGCAGGTTCGACGTCTCATCGAAACCGCCAAGCCAGGCCGGCTCGACACAGAGGCTGACGATCGGGCGGATCTGCCCCTTCCAAAGGACACGCAGAATCGCCCTGGAGCGGTAGCGCTGGAGGTAATCGACCACGTACTTCGCAGCTCCACGCACCAGGCTTTCGTGGTAGATGACCGGAACATTCGTCTGTCCCACTTCGTTGGCGCCGAAAACCACCCGTTCCCCATACCACTGCTCGAATTGCCCGGCACGATCCGCAATGTCCAAATCGAGCCAGCCTTGGGCCGCGAGCCAAGGGACGATGAAAAGTCCGGCCTCCTCTGCCAAGCGGTGGGACCTGTCCAGCAGCGCCCATTGACCATCCAGGGCCTGTGCCCACTCATGGTCCAGCAGCAGCGTGTTCACTCCCAGGGCTCGCAGCCGACGAAAATCCTGACGAACCACCTCGTCACTGCTCTTCCATGGATCCCACCAGTGGGGGAAAAAGTACACGCAAACAAGCGGTTCCCCATTCGGCAGACGGACTGGCTCTTCTGCCGCAACGGGTGTCGTGTTCAACCGAGTCAGAAGTCCAACGAAGGCGACCAAGCCGAAAGAGAATGAGGCGACACTCCTGCATGCTCTTGTCTTCGGCCGCGGTGCCGTGGAGCCAACTCCGGCTGGCAAAGCCGGAGTCCCACCCAGCAGCGCCGGGAGACGCCGGCCAGTCTGGCGATTCAGGGAGTCCACGGTTGGGGATATTACACTCGTTCCGCTCCCGATCCAGGCAAAACGTCTCGCACCACCAAGTGCGTCGTCACGCTCTTTGAGGAGGCCCAACCCCGCTATTCCATCGAACAGCCATGCGGTCACGACGGCGCTCGGATATTTGTCCAACACCGTTCCGGCCGGGTCGAATTCCCTGCCACCTGTTTACTGCGACCGGGTCGCCTCTGGGAAGGACTGGAGCCACCGGCCGTATCGGATTCTCTTCGCCGAAACACTGGCTGATGACTGGGCACACGCCCATTCCCCACAGTGGCGTAAACCATCTGTTCAACCGTCCCACGTCCGTTTATGCTTTCAGCACCATGAACCCGAAAAGAAACGCCGCCGCCTGCACCGCATTGGCCTGCTTGGCGGCCGTTTGCCCTCTGCTGTCGCTCACCGCTGCTCCGCCTCCAGGCTACCAATTGGCCTGGGCCGACGAGTTCGACGGCACGGCCTTGGACACCAACAAGTGGCACCACCGCGGCTTGGGAGAACGCCGCGGAGCTCGGAATGTCACCAACGCCGTGGCGGTCGCCGGAGGTTTTCTGTCCATCACGACTTACACAGCTGAGGGGAAACACCACACTGGAATGATTGGCACCGAGGGCAAGTTCGAACGCAGTTTCGGCTACTACGAGGCCCGGATCCGGTTCGAAGACTCGCCCGGCATGTGGTCTGCCTTTTGGTCCCAGACACCGACAATGGGGAGCCACATCGGGGATCCGGCCCAGGCAGGTATGGAGCTCGACATCCTCGAGCACCGGGTGACGGACAAGGACGGCAAGAACATCGGGGGCAAGGTCCAACACACGCTCCACTGGGACGGATACGGCCCGGAGCACAAGAGCCGGACTCACCTGACCGAGGATCTGGGCCTGAACAGCAGGTTCCATGTTTACGGCTTCGAGTGGACGCCCACCGAGTATCGCTGCTTCATCGACGGGAAGCTGACTTGGACGACTGGTCCGGTCTCCAAACGGCCCCAGTACTTGATCCTGAGCTGCGAGGTGCAGGACAACGGCTGGGCCGGAAAGATCCCCTCGGCAGGGTACGGCGACCTGGCCAGCAGTCGAACGCGGATGGTCGTGGACTACGTCCGGTATTATGCTCCGGTTCGCCAATCGCGATGAACAGAGCCGCGCAGGGCACTGTCAAAGCCGACGTGAACCCGGCCCGACTTGGCGTCAAGTGCTTTGCTGTCCTTGGGTTGCTGACGGCGGCGTTGCAGGCCCAGACTGCACCGGCGACTTCACTTCTCAGCTCGCGGCTGCTGCGTCTCGACCGCCACCTGGCCGACTACGACTCTGAACTGCGACTTTCGAATGGCCGCGTGGACGTGGACGCAATGGTTGCGCGGCTGAAGGAGTTGGGAGTCAGCACGTACTATTGGCTCATCTGGCACGCCGCCACGGATTGGGAGGACTTGAAGTTGTTTCTGCCCAAGGCAGCCCACGCCGGCCTGGAGGTGTGGGTTTACCTGGTACCGCCCTCCGAAAGTCCGCCGCACACGTTTCTCTCCTCGGAACCGTTTGGCACCGATTACCCCCGGTGGGCTGAGGCCATCGCCCAGCTCTCGCTGCAACACACCAACCTCACCGCATGGGTGATCGACGATTTCTACGCCAACCACCGGTTTTTTACGCCGTCCTATGTGCGCGAGATGCAGACCATGGCGCGCCGTATCAATCCGCGTCTGGCCTTCTTGCCCCTCATGTATTTCAGCGAAATCACGCGGCGATTCACCGACGATTACGGCGGAGTGATCGACGGTGTGGTGGTGGCTTATCCACAGGACCGCGAGGAGATCGACGCTGCCTGGGCGGTTCTCAATGACGCCGCCAGCGGCGCCGCGGGCGAGCTGAGTTGTCCGTGGGACACGCCGTCGCGGGCGGGTGACCTCGTGAGCGTCAGCGTCAGTGCCAGGGTGTCGTCGGCCGGGCCCTGTGTCCTTCGTTTCCGCGAGCAGGACGACTTCACTGGACCTACTGCGGGATACCACTTCAAACAGGTGCTCGTGGACGAGGCGGTGGTTTGGGAGGAAGATGTCGCTGGCGGCAAGACCCGGTGGCAAGAGCGCGAGGTGGACGTAACGAAGCCGGTGACTGGCAAGAGCGCTGTCACGGTGAGCTTCCGGTTGTTCGACAAGCAAGGGGTCAGCAACTTCGGCGTGCGGTGGCGACTCAGGGATTTGCGGGCAGAAGGAGTCCAGGTTGCTGCCACGTTAGGGGAGCCGTCAAAATGGCGCGTGCAGCGGCAGGGCCCCCTGGAGTCAGGCTTTGGCGAGCCGCTGAACCAAGGAGCAGGTCGCTTCCACATTCCGTTCATCGTGATGACCGCCGGACAAGCAGGAGAGTTCCGGTTGCGGCACGGCGATCCGGCCTCACCCGAACGGATCGTCGAGTGGCTCCGCATGTGTCTGATCGCCCGGAGGGAGGGCAAGTGCGACGCGGTCGTCACCTACTGTCTGGACAAAGATTCGCAGAGCCTGACCTTTCCGCGGGTGCAACAGTTGTTCAAGGAGTTCGGCCAGCCGAACAAATGAGCTGCCCCTCCGCCGCTGCTCGCTTCGTCCCCACTCTCGCCGCCAGACTTTAGAGCAACCCAGGGTCCGCGCGTCGCTGCACCGCAGCGTTTCAGCTTCCAGATTCGGCTGGGATTGGTCTTTGCCACGCTTGACCACCCTGGAAAGTAAACCCGCTAGGCGCCACGACCGTCCACTGCTGCAACCAGAGGTACCGCGCGAAGACACAACCGCGGCCACCCCAGCAAGCCCTCCAGGATAAAGGTTTGATGATTTAATGTCTCCCTCACCAATGACCGTCTCACCAAACGCAATCAAATCCCAGCGTGCTTACACTCAAGAGATTGCGCGCGTGAGAATAACGCCCTGCCTCCCTGTCCGCGCCCCTAGTCCGGGAGGGGCAACTCCCCAACCGCCACTCCCCCTGTCCCGCCCGCCGCAGCCCGGGTCCGGCCAAGTCTGTCCGAATACGTATGAATATACGTGGGGATTTCCGCCCCAAACCACCCTCCTCTGAACCTGTTAACCCTCCACTTTCCGAACCCTTCGCACGCCAATCTCATAAATACCCTTCTCCTTCCGGCGGCCACATGGCTGACACCCCTCAACGCGACAAAGACACTGCCTGCCGGCCAGCCGAATCCAGGCCTCACCCGAAGCAGCCTGTCGACCTTGATCATTACCCCGCCGAGGTCCTTGAAACCGTCCTCCGAATCCTTCGCAGCCGCAAAGAGCGCCGGAGTTGACACCCGAAAGCTCCTCGGCCAAATCCTCCTCCCTTACTACCGGTTCGCACCGGCAGCCGCGGTTTCCTTCGCCATCGAGGAATTATCTCATGTCTGAGGGGTGGGAGCTTCTGCTTGGTTCTGGTTCTTCGTTTCTGCTTCTGGGATTGATGCGGTGGGAAGGAAGAAGGGAATCGAACATTTTCGTTCAACGCTCGGTAGAGGCTTCGGTCAAAGCTGTTCAAGTCACCGAAAGGATTAAAAACCCCGGCGCGCTCGATTCTTCCATGGTTGAAATCATCCGCTGCACAGAAGTCTCGCTGCCGGACCGCATCCGGGACCTGGCCCAGTGGCAGGTTCCCCAGGCCACGCGGGTCGAGCTGAAGCGCTTTCTGCAGGAACTTGCCCTGGGCAAGGTGAACCGGGGAACCAGGATTTCCGAGGGACGGCAGGCCAAGTATCTTTACCTGCTGAGAGTTCCGCTGGAGTTCTGGAACAAAGAGACCGCGGCGATCGTCGAGAAGGACATCGAGCGATTCGAAAGCGCCTTGGCATCAGACCAAATCAAGACGCGCTCCAAGCCCGGCCCGTATTCGCAGAGCACAAAGGTCGATATCCGGAAAGCGCTGAAGATCTTTCTCCGCTGGCGGCTGGGCCAGGCCAGGATGATTCAGTTGGCCGGGTGGCTGGACACGCACCTGGCCAAGAAAACCCCCGACTTTCTCGGTGAACACGAGGCGGAGCAGCTCTTGCGGAAGTGCCGAACCAGCGAGCAGCGGTACCTGATTGCGGTGCTGTT